>Ga0222695_1000167_pt1 | contig 43269 bp, 36 predicted proteins | sample AntAcemetage1398_FD_179834 | JGI IMG/M metagenome (GOLD analysis project Ga0222695, IMG submission 179834) | Saline water microbial communities from Ace Lake, Antarctica - #1398 | ecosystem: Environmental > Aquatic > Non-marine Saline and Alkaline > Saline | place: Antarctica: Ace Lake...
CTTAATCTTTCAAAAAAAGGACATCACTATCATATATTTATTGCTGATAGAATGGATGAATCAGCTCCTGATAAAAATGGCATCGAACTGCTTGAATCATTGACCGGAACACCTATAAATTCCTATTCTTCATGCTATAGACTTAACTTTGATGATAGTTCTGTCTCCAATTTTTTCCAGTCTGATATCTTCAGTAAAAAACTATCCGAAATGTTAAGCGGTTCAAATATCATATTACTGGTGCTGAAAAACTTTTCTCCCGATTGTTTTTCAAAGAACTTTATTAAAGAAAGAAGCAATGTGCTTTTTGCCGTAAAAACAAATAAAACCGACAGAGCTTTCGCCAGATCAATTCAGAACTCCTTAGGTGTCGTTGGCGGAAACAAGAAAATACTTATTGAAAAATAGCCCCGGATTTTTCAAATGAAAAAAATTGACTCAACAATTCTTCTTTTGTTCTATCCATTACTCCTTATAGACTCAATAAACGGATTTTTTCTTCTTCACAACTTCCCTCTGCCAATTTCACAATTATATAAAATATTCCTTATTGTTCTGCTCAGTTTTAGAATTCTATCCTTTTCGCCAAAACTGTTCCTCTCGCTGTTTTTCATGCTCGTTCTGGTTTTTCTGGAAACATTTTTAGTCCTTTCCTATATAGGTAACGTTTATGACGGACCTATGTCTATGATCATCACTTTCTTAAAGTTTTTTCTTTTTATACTTTCTTTCATCTACTTTAAAATGACACTTGAAAGATCTTTAATCTCTATAGACGATCTGAAAAAAGTCTGCTTCGTAAATCTGGCAGTAATACTCGTCAATCTGACTATCGGATTGATGGGATTTGGTTTTCCTGTCTATTCCGACACTGATACTGGAGTTTCTGTTGGAGTCAAAGGGTTCTTTTTTGCAGGTAATGAGCTCTCAGCCGTCTATACACTTCTTGTTGCCGCTTTTTTAGCCTTTTATACTGATAAAATTAAAAAGAAACCGTACTTTTATGCTGTTGCTTTGTCTTTATTTGTTTTCTCTGCATTACTGGCCACAAAAAGTGCCATTGGTGGAATAGCCGTTATAGTAATAGCTACAATTGTTTTTCAGAAAAAATACATAGACAAAACCTCTTTTAATTTAAAAAACATCTTTATAGTGGGGGTTTCAATTACCTCGATCACCATCTTGTCAGGTTTCATATTTGTACGTAGTGCCGCATTTGAACGAATGAAATTTTATTACGATCAAATTTCAAATATATACGGATTTTTAATGTCGGGAAGAGATCAGTTCCTCACGCAGAAGCTGTTCATTTTCACATCGGAAAACAGCCTTTTTAAGTTTCTGTTTGGTGTTGGAAAACCTTTCCCTGTAGAAATGGATGCATTCGACACTTTCTTTAAATTCGGTTTTTTGGGTCTCCTAATGGTCTATTTCATTTATTTCTACATATATCGTAAAGTGTTTGCCTATTATTTTAAAAAAGAAGGAACTTTCAATCTTTCGGTTATCAATCTTGCTCTCATGCTTGTATTTTTTCAAAGCTATATTTCCGGACATGTTCTTTATTCGGGAATGGCCGGACCTTTTTATGGCATGATACTTGCTATTTCATTTTATATTTTCAAAAAAGAATTTCCAAGAGTTAAAAATGCTGAAACTTAAAAAAAAGAGTGATTGCTGCGGTTGCGGTGCCTGTTTTCAGATATGTCCTGCTAACTGTATCAATATGAAAACCGATGAAGAAGGATTCAAATATCCTGTTATCGACACCGATTCCTGTACCCGATGCGGGATATGTGTTAAGGTTTGTCCTGTAATAAATAAAGGAAAGAAAACTCAACCGGTCAAAATCCTCGCCGCAAAAAACCACAGCAAGGAAACAGTAAACACAAGCTCTTCCGGTGGAGTTTTTTCAGTTCTTGCTGAACACATCACTGCCAGTGGAAATTTTGTATTTGGTGCAGGTTTCAATGAAAACTGGGAAGTAATACACTACGGAACATCTGATCCAGCCGAAATATCTTCTTTTAGAACTTCAAAATATGTTCAAAGTGACACAGCCCAAAGCTTTTTAAAGATACGAAGCTTGCTGGATGCGGGAAAAACTGTTCTGTTTTCCGGAACACCTTGCCAGGTTCGAGGCTTAAAACTGTTTCTTACTAAAGACTACGAAAACCTCCTAACTGTTGATTTTATATGTCACGGAGTTCCCAGTCCCGGTATCTGGAAAAAATATCTTCAAGCGATTCTTAATAAGAACAGCGTTAGTTCTATTAAAGGGATAGGAAAGATTAATTTCAGAGATAAATCGTTAGGCTGGAGAAAGTTTAGTCTTAAAATCTCATCCTACGAAAACAAAACCATTCTATCGGAATCATTAAAGGAAAACTCTTTTCTTATAGGGTTCCTAAAAGATCTTTATCTGCGTCCATCGTGTCACTCCTGTCCGTCAAAAGGACTAAGTAGCGGTAGTGATATTACCATTGCCGATTTCTGGGGCGTTCAATCCATTCTGCCAGATTTCAATGACGATAAAGGAATCAGCCTTGTTATTCTCAATACCGATAAAATGGAAAACATCCTTAAAGATAGCTGTCATATCGCAGACGTGGATAAAAAAGTTTTAAAAAAGAACTATGCGCTACATAACAGCGTCAGAATGAACTTCAATAGAAAAAAATTCTTCCAGGAACTTGGAACGGGGGCAGAACTCGAGCCTCTTATTTTAAAATACTCCAAACACTCATATCTGGACAGGTTTTTAAGAAAGTTGAGCATAATTTTAAGCAGAATATTTAATTAATGGAGGACATAAATATGAAGGTTGGGATGCTTTCGCTTCATCACCATAAAAACTACGGTGGACTTCTACAAAGTTATGCATTGTATAAAATCCTTGAAAAAGCGGGTCATTCACCTGTAGTTATAGACTACAGGGTGTCTGTAAAAAGACTTCGGGGGAAAAAATTATCAGGTTTGCTCTCTCCAGCCATTTATATCAGAAAACTGAGAGCCCTCTTTGTAAAACCAAAAAATAAAAGACCAGTATCAACAAAACTTCTTGAAAATTTCTCAAGCTTTAAAAAATCACATATGAAATTGACAAGTCAAGCGAACGATGAAAATATCGGTAATATATCAAAAGATCTCGATGCTATAATAGTTGGAAGCGATCAGATCTGGAACGGTCTTGATAAAAAACGCCTTATTTATTTTTTTGATTGGAGCGAGCCTTTCAAAGGGAAAAAAATCTCCTATGCTGCTTGTTCAATAGTTACCGAATTTGCCAAATACAACTCAAAAAAAATTAGGAAATGTCTTACTGAATTCGATCATGTTTCAGTTAGAGATAAATATACTGAAAAATTTGTAATGGAGTTTTCTGATATCTCCCCTCAGATAGTTTTAGATCCTTCATATCTTTATGATTTCACTGAATTCACCAAAACTCGTCTCATAAAAGAACCTTATATTTTTGCCTATCTGTTAGGCCCTGAAATAAAAGGTGGAAATGAAAAGTTAATTGCCGATTTAAAAAAGAAATACAGAAACATAAAGATCGTTGCCGTAATTATCGAGGATGTTTCTCTGGAAGCTGAAAAATTCGCAGATACTTCTTTTTGTTATGCTTCTCCAGATCAATGGGTAAACCTTGCATATCATAGTGAGTTCGTTCTTACTGATTCTTTCCACGGGACCGTTTTCGCTCTTAAATTCAGGAAACAGTTTCTTACATACTATCGTGATTTTGCCCGGGCTTCACGCCTTACAGATATTGCTGCAAGATACTCTCTTGAAAACAACGTTGTTAATTCAATTGATGATTACATAAAAAAAGAAAGTCTTTCAAAACAAATTGACTACACTTCGTTTGAACAGATATTTAATATTGACTTGGAAAATTCTTTAGAATTTTTAAATAAAAGCCTTCTTTGACGGTTATTTATACCGGATCTTTCTTCACAACTGCGACATGCTTTGTAATGAAATACATAAGTGAAAGCCTAAAAACAATATTTGTTGTGCATGAAGCTACTGCCGCACCTGTAATAGAATATTTCCAAGTTAGAACCACTGTTAAAGTTGATCCTAGAACAAAATTTAATATTGAGAAAAGAACAAGTTTAGATTGATTATCAGTCATATTCATCATTGTTATAACCGGACCAGACAGTGCATTAATAAAGTAACCGAGCGCAAGGATAGGCATTATACTTGAGTAGAGAATATATTTATCTCCGAAAGTTATCTCAAGAATAAATTCCGGAAAAAAAACAAGCCCAAGAAAAACCGGTGTCAGTATCAATCCACTTATCAATATCGAATGAAGATAAAGTGATCTTAACATCTTAAAATCCTTCTTTATATGACTTTTTGCAAGCATTGGTGAAGTGTATGCAGCCAGCGCAACGGAAATGAAACTGAAAAACATCATAAATTGCAGTATTCCACTGAAAATACCGACATAATAGGTTGAAAGAAAATATCCTATAATGAAAACATTTGTATAAGCTGTGAAAAAAGACAGGGAGCTGGAAAACATCATTGGTAGCGACTTAAAAACATCACTTTTAAGTCCAGGATCAGGAACATCTGTTTTTTCAGAAAAATCTTTCCTTTTTAAATATCTTTTTAAAAAAACGAGTATTGAAAAAAAGCTTAATGCTATTCCTGAAAAATACAGAATATAAATGTAATTTTCAACAAGATTTCCTTTTATCAGATAAAGAATCCCCAAAAGAGATATGAAGAATATATGCAACCATGAATATCTGAAAAAAGCAAAGACCCTTACACTTCCATAACCCCTGAATATCTGGCACAAAAATGAATATCCTGCATAAAAGAATATAGTTACACCAGCAAAGGCTATATATATTTCCATTTCAGATGTCTTAAAAAATGTCTCCGCTATAAATCCTCTCAACAGAAAAATAAAAAGAGCAATAAAGATCGAAGTCCCGAAAATAACATATACGGATCTATTTACAAATCTCGTGGAGAGAACTCTTGAATCCCCTATTTCAGATACTTTTCTGACAGCGAAAATATCCAGTCCCAAAGTTGATACAATAGAACCGATAAGCACTATTTTTGAAAGAAGTTGGAATTTCCCAAGTGCCGCAGGGCCCGCACTTTTTGATATCGACAGCATAAGGATGAAAACTGCTACAGCTCCAAACATTTTTATAATAAAAACATCTATGCTTCCTTTAAGTATATTTTTTAGGAGACTAATCTTCATTTTCAGATTTATTTCGCAACGACTCAACTATCATAATCGCTGCATTTCCATCACCATAGAGGTTTTTCCTGTAATCACATTTTCTTTCAGGCAAGCGACGGTAAGCATCAATTATCTTATCGTAATCACTTCCAACCACTTCATTGAAACCCTCATCTACAAGCTCTGTCCACTCGGTTTCATCTCTGAGTGTGATACAAGGTTTTTTAAAGAAATATGCTTCTTTCTGAACTCCTCCGCTATCAGTCATTACAACTGAACAGTTTTTAAGCAATTCAAGCATATCAAAATATCCTACCGGATCTGTCACATCAAATTTCAGATTCAGATCGTTCTGTTCAATTATCTTTTTTGTACGAGGATGAAGCGGGAGTATAACCCTTTTTTCCTCTGCTATCTTGTTCAATGCATTAATTATTGAAGAAAGTCTCTGAACATCATCAGTATTCTCAGCTCTATGTATTGTGGCAAGAACAAATTTGTCTTTTTGAAGCTTTCTGTCAACCATTATAAGACTTTTTTTTACACTTTTATTTGCATAATACATTGCCGCATCATACATCACATCGCCTGTCTTAACGATTGTGCACCCGAAATCAGAAAAAGCTTCCGCCTTCAGATTTGCAACTGCTGTATCTGAAGGACAAAAAAGGATGTTGGATATCCTATCAACAATTATTCTGTTTATCTCTTCGGGCATCTTATTATTAAAACTTCGGAGGCCTGCTTCTATATGTGCTACAGGAACATGAAGTTTGGCACCACACAGCGCTCCTGCCAGAGTCGAGTTCGTGTCTCCATACACTAGAATGAAATCAGGCTTTTCCTTAATTATGATCGGATCAAGCTTTTCCATCATCTGGCCAGTCATTCCACCATGTGTCAGACCGTTTACATCCAGATTATAATCAGGTCTCGGAATTTCCATCTCGTCAAAGAATATGTCAGACATTGATTTGTCAAAATGCTGGCCAGTATGAACTATGACCTCAAGAATGTTGTTTCTTCTTATCTCTCTAGAAACAGCCGCAGCCTTTATAAACTGTGGCCTTGCACCGATAACAGTAAGAATTTTCAATTTCAACCTCCAACAATTGGTGATGTGTTTTAACATTTAGCAAGTTGTTTATCAAGAATATATCTTTAAAACAGAAGCAAAATTAAAATATTTATCGGTTATTTTATTTGTGGGAATTAATTAAAAAAAAATTATTTAGATTTATTTACAAATAAACGCCTTATGATCAGTCTTAAAACAAAAACAGGAAGCACCCATTGTCTTTTTATTCTGGAAGGTTGTTTAACCAGCCTGTAAAACCACTCAAGATTGTTATTTATAAAAAATCCCGGAGCTCTCTTCACCTTTCCAGCGAGAATATCCAGTGCCCCTCCGCAACCAAAAAATAGAACGCCTTTAACTTTTTTACTCATCCGATCAGCAAACATTTCCTGCTTGGGTGACCCTAAAGCAACAAGAACAATTTGCGGTTTTGATTCATTTAAGATCTTTGCAACTTCACTTTCATCTTTAAAATATCCATTTAATCTACCGACAATATCTATTCCGGGATAAATTGACCTAAGTTTTTCTGTTCCTTCTTTGTTGCTATCTTCTGATGCCCCGAGAATAAAAACTCGGTAGTGGTTTTCATCGGCAAGCTCAAGAACAGTTTTCGGCAGATCCAGTTTCAATGATCTTTTTCCGTGCAGCAACCTTAATCCAAGCACAGCACCCGCACCATCAGGTGTAGGAAGAATAGATCTATCAATAATGTCCCTCATTTCTGAGTTGTTTTTATACATCATTATTTTTTCAGCATTGATAGCAACACTGTATCCGCCCTTCCCTTTTTCAACAAGGCTTGTAACATATTCTTTAATTTCATCAATATTTTCAACTGCAAGGCAGTTAGCACCTAATATCTTAATTTTTTTCATCCTTTCAATATCTCTTTATAAAGATTACAACTATTTTCATTGGCAAACTGCGTGTTATGCCATAAGAGGGCAAACACACCGCCATATCTTTTACATTCATATTTCAATTCAAGAGCTTTTTTAAGTGCTTTTTCATTATTCAGATTTAAATATCTTTTTTCTGTAAGAGAACAATCCATTACAATTAAAGGTCTTTCAATCAAATTAAGCATTTTTCTGGTTTGGACATTAAACACATGGAAAGGATAGCATGTACCCGCTCTAAAACCCGGTTTATCTGCATATACAAGTGAAGTATCATAAATAATTCCAGCGTTTTCGAGATGTTGAAAAGTATCTGATGTCTTCCATCTTAAAAAATGCTGTCTTGAACCTATATTTTTATTGGGAATATTTTCAATCTTCATTGAAGTTTTCAACTTCTCCATCTCTTCTCTTATCATTTCCCCATTATTGAACGAGTTGTAACTGCCATGAAGTCCAATATTGTGTCCTCTTTCCGAAATTTCAGACATTAGGGCACGTATTGTTCCGCCGGCAATATCATAACCTGTATCATGTTTTCTGCTTGTTCCTCCTGCCAAAAAGAAGAACGTACTTTTCATTTCATTCTTCTCACTGATATCCATTATTTCATCAAAAGTGTAAAAAGGATCTTTTTTTATGTTTCCTGTTCTTACTAAAATAACCTTTATCATGTTTCTTATCACACTTAGCAGAGACCTTCTTTTGACCATATCGACTATAATATTTCTTATCACTTTTCTGCATGGAACAAGAAGAAGCATAAAAGGAACATCAACATCATGACTGACTTCAATTTTAAATGATCTCTGATTTCTTAACTGATTAATTCCTAAGCTATGAAGCATATTCCATATGAAATCCAGATACTGATTAACAACTGGTTTTTCTAAAAAACCCTCTTTTACCGCTAAAGCATTATCAGCGATGAAGCGATCATGTACATCTGTTTGTGCAATTGCAGCTTCCTCCCACCTTGAAAGCATAAAAAATGAACTCGCAAGAACATCTACATTGCAAACTATTCGGCTCTCTTCCACGACCACTTTATCCGTGCCGAAAATGATAGGAATTCTATTTTCTTCAGTAAATTCGTTGCTAGTCCAACTTATTTTTTCAGGAATATTTTTCTTATTGATAAAGGATGTCGAATAGTTAAATCTTGAAAAGAAACTATCCGGAAATACAAGCGATCTGCCATTCTCAAGAATTATCTCAGTAGAAGCATTTTCATGAAATTCCACTTGATACTCCAGACCGAGATAATCGTTAAAAAGCACTTTAACCATATAACTAATTTCAGGGCAATCATAATGTCTGATCTTTAACATTAGTTTATTACTGAAGCCCCCAGCTTGTTTTTAATGGCTTTAATATGGTTCCGTTCATAAATCCTTCCATTAATAACAGAAACCGTCCGTCCGTCCTTTAAGTTCTTTTCATACTCTCTAACAATTTCTATTAAATTCTGCTGCACTTCCTGATTATACTTACCTAGGACTGAAAGCTGATCAGGATGAATGATCATTTTCCCATCAAATCCTAAATCTGAAGAAAAAACAGCTTCATTAAGAAAACCTTCATCATCTCTTATATACGGATAAATAGTATCGTATGCATCAATTTTCAGATATCTGGCCATTTCAATAATTCGTATTTTCGCAGAAAGCAGATTTTCTCTTTTATCCAGACAACCAACATCCTGACAATAATCTTCGGCACCAAAAGCTAATCCCGCAAGTCTGTTTCGGTACTTCAATAAAACATCAGACATATTAAAAAAACCTTTTACAGTTTCAATTAACGGAATGCATTTTTTATCAGGTAAATTCTTTTCTATATACTGTATCTCTTCAACACCTTCAAACTTTGGAATAACGTATCCATCAATATCTAAATCTGCCGTTTCATCAATACATTTCTTAAAAAGATCTCTATCTATTCTGATATATTTTTCAGCTTTATCATCAAAATTATCAACATGTTGTCTTATGTTATCTATTCCTGAAGATATCTGATCCTTATGTATAGAATCTTCAAGATCAAAAATAAACAGATCCGCATCCAAGTTAACAGCTTTTTCAAAATATCTGTGATTATTAGCGGGAATAAAAAATAATGATCTCATTTATTTTTTCTTTCAATAAGATCAATTGCCTTAAGTACATTCTCTGCGCGTTTTGCCATTGGAGGACCAATCATTTTATCCCCGAGCATTGCAATACCTGACCCTTTTTCCTTGGATTTTTTAATGGCATCAATGATATTTCTTGACCGTTCAATTTCTTTTTCATCCGGTGTAAAACACTTGTTTGCCAAATCTATTTGAACAGGATGAACCAGCAGACAGCCGGCAAAACCCATTTCAAATGAGATCTTTTCCTCTTTTTTAAAACCCTCAAAATCTTTAACTCCTAGATACGGCGTGTCTATGGGGAGTATCCCGGCAGCTCTTGAAGCCAATGCAATAACGGCTCTAGGATAATCAAAAGTTATTGGAGGCTCTCCATGAAGGCCCTCAAGATCGTTCAGATAGTCCTCTCCTCCAAATGTAAGAGCTACGGTTCTCTTTGATGCTCTGGCTATGTTATAGACATCCATAACGGCCGATGTTGTTTCAATGAGTGGTGTAAAACAAAAGTGTCCATTTTCAATTCCCTTTTCATTTTCCAGCTGAGTGAATAAATTATCGTAATAGATCATATCATCTGCTGTGTATATCTTTGTTAACATAAACCCATCAATATCAGGATGAAGCACATATTCCAAATCTTTAAAAACCAGGTGACTTTCAAGAGGATTTAGACGCACAAAAACAAGATGGTCTTTAAATTTACCCTGATCAAGATACTTCTTCATATTTTCACGTGCGACCTGTTTAAATTGATCAGGGACAGAGTCTTCAAGATCAAAGATCAAAGCATCAGCATTAGATCTAAGTCCATGCTCGATAAAACTTTCTTTATATGTAGGGACAAAAAGCATACTTCTTAATAATAATTGAGCTTTATCTATCATTCTTATTCTCCTTTTTTTATAAGTACATGTCTTCTAAAAGTAAGAACTAGCTCCTTTTTCTGGTTAAACACCTTGGTTTCAACATACACAATACCTCTATCAGGTTTAGATCTGGAAGGCTTGACAGAGAGTATTTCTGTTTGAGTTCTAATAGTGTCTCCTATAAAAACCGGTCCGTTGTGAATAACTGATTCATAATCAAGATTAGCAATAGCTTTGCCGCTTATATCAGAAACTGTCAAACCTACAGCTAAACTGAAAACCAGTGTTCCAACAACAAGAATCCTGCCATGTGTCTGTTCTTTACAGTATTCGATGTCCAAATGCACAGGATGATGGTTCATTGTAAGAAGTGAAAAAAGATTGTTGTCACTTTCTGTAATAGTTTTTGTTTTTGAATGTTTAATTACGTCTCCCTGATTAAACTCTTCAAAATACATACCGAATTCTCTTTTAACTTCCATACTAAACCTCCTTTGGTGGCTTGTTAGAATTTTTATGTGGAAGATATCTATGTTTCACAAAAAAGAAACCTACCGTTCTAAGCGCCTGCTTGAATTTCCCTTTAAAAAGAGATTTTATTAAAAACATTATTTTAGATTCTTTTTTCATTTCCCAAGTTAACCTGCATCCCACACAATTCGGATCTTTACACATAAAAAAAGCTGGATCTTTTTTAAATATTTCAAGCTCTGTCTTGAGGGTTCCTTCCATAGAGGTAATCTTTGCCTCAGAGTTTCCAACCATTCCTTTATGTAAAATGTTTCCGTTTTCTTCATAGAAAGGAATAAATTTTATCAATCCACCTGCACATAATCCTGACCAGTCTATTGGAAAGAACTTCTTTTCCCCTTCTGAATTTATGAAATGTCTGCCCACCACGGGTCTATATTGCTTAAAACCCATTATTCCAGCAGCAACATGAGTTGTTCCGACACCAACCACTTTAACATCTGAACCGATCTTTAGGTTTTTGCCGTTTCTATGTGCCATTACTCTTAAAATATCATATGCATATGAATTCTCATCGTGATTATCAGTAAGCTCCTTTGCCGCTGCTCCGATAGCTGCGAATTTCTGTATAGGATGACTGCTCCTATAGACTGACGGATGTTTCAGCATCGCATTAGCCAGAGCTCCTGCATACGAAGGAGAGTTTTCACTGCTCACACCCATTTTTTGAGATTTCCCCTGAGTATAGACAGAAACAAAAGAATCAGTAACTATTGTTCCTTCCTCACCAATTGCCTCGACTAGCGCCGCAACAAGAGTTTCAGCTCCTCCTTCAATTTTCCCTATTGATCTTAATGAACATTTCACATTCAACAAATCACCTTTCTTCACGCCAAGATCTAAAAGGTTTTTTAAAAGTTTTTCTTTTGTATGCACTCTCTCTCCCATAAAACTGCTCCTATTTCCAAGGAAGAACTGTTTTTTCAATTTTTTTATACAAGTCCACACCTACTCGACTCTGTTCATAATTTGAAGCTGTTTCAAAGGCTCTTTCTTCAAAACCTGTTTTTTCAACTTGTGTTAAATTGAAAAACCTCACCATTTTTTCTGCTAGGTCTTCAAAATTTCCAGGCTCAAAGAATAATCCATTGCTCCCATCTATTAAATAACTTGAAATTCCATCAGTTTTTGAACCAATAATAGATATTCCACAGGCCATTGCTTCAAGACCTACCAATCCAAGACCTTCCCTTATGCTTGGAAAAACAAACACTCCAAGCTCTCTATAAAATTCCGGTAAATTTTTTCTTTCAATTCTTCCTTTCACATCAATTATATCATCCAACCCCATATCTTGGATCATTTGAAATTTCTTTTTGTCTTCAGAACCACTACCAACCATTAGGAACGTCCTTCCATCAGCAATCTTTCTTTTTTTCAATTCGTTAACCGCAAGAACAAAAGTTTCCCACCCTTTTCCTTTATCGATCCTTGAGACAAATCCTGCAGCATACTTTCTTTTATTAAAAGATTTCGTATCTTCTCTATTAAAAATATCAAAATCTATTCCTGATGATGGCGAAATAAATATCTTTTGTTCTTCAACATTAAACTTTTCCAGTACAATATTTTTAATTGAATCAGAAGGAACAATTATAAGATCTGATCCTGCAACAAGTTTTTTTGTGAAAAAATGCAGAAATTTTGAAAATTTTGAGTGTATTATCAGATCACTACCATGAAAGTTCAAAATAAATTTCTTCGTTGAAAATAAACGGATCAAATACACTAGCGGTGCCGTATGGGGAGGAAAATGAACGTAAAAAGCATCACAACTTTTAGTCAATGAGTTTATAATTATTGAAAAATATAGTCTTGCATAATCAAAAATCTTTTTCAGAAATATTTTTCTTCCCCCTTTTACTCCTTTCATTATGCTTTTTGAAGAAAATGTTACACCACTTTTTTCCATCTCTTCAATAAACTTCTCAACAAAAATTCCAAAACAATTTGAAATTAAAGAGATCCTCATTTCACAATATCCATTAACGTGTTAATTATATATCTCTGATCCTCATCACTCAAAAATGGACTCATAGGAAGACTCAATATCTGAGTACTCACAAGTTCAGAAACAGGGAAATCCCCTGCTCCGTATCCAAGCTCAGAGTAAGCTTCCTGAAGATGCAGCGGTTTTGGATAGTGAATCGCAGTTGGAATTCCAACTTCTTTTAATTTTGCTACAACATTTTCTCTATCTTTAACTCTTATTGAATACTGTGCAAAAACAGATGTTCTGGCTTCTTTAATAAAAGGAACTACCAAACTATCAATATTCTTCAACTTTTCTGAATACTTAGCAGCAATTTCATGCCTTTTAGAAATTTCATCTTCGATATGGTTCATCTTTACGTTGAGAATTGCAGCCTGCAATGTGTCCAGACGACCGTTCAAACCTACATATTTATGGTGATACCTTTTAGTCTGGCCGTGAACTCTGAGACTTTTTATCTTCTCCGCCATTTCTTCATTATTCGTAAATACTGCTCCACCATCACCGTAACATCCAAGCGGTTTTGAAGGAAAAAAACTTGTGCAGGATAGAGTTGAAAGATTACAACTCTTTTTGCCTTTATATACCGCTCCAAAACTCTGGCAGGCATCTTCTATGACAGGAACTCCATACTTTACAGCGATTTCGTTTATCTCATCCATATCAGCAGGCTGACCATAGAGACTTACAGGAATAATAGCTTTTGTTCTTTCTGTTATTTTCTCATCGATCAATGAAGGATCAATGTTGTATGTGGTCTCATCAATATCAACAAAGACGGGTTTAGCACCTAAAAACGAAATAACTTCAGCAGTTGCAATAAATGTAAAAGGTGTGGTTATAACTTCATCGCCATGACCTACATCACAGGCCATTAATGCAAGAAGTAAGGCATCTGTTCCACTTGAACATGTTATTGCATTTGAAGAGCCTGTGAATTGTTCCAGTTTTTCCTCAAGTTCCTGTACCTGTGGACCCATGATAAATCTAGCTTTATTACAGACATTTTTTATAGCTGAATCAATCTCATCTTCATAAGCACTATATTGTGCCTGAATATCAATAAAGTTAATTTTTTTAACAGTATTTTGCCTTTTCCGCATCATTTTTTCCTTCACTAAATAACCTCTTTTATTTATACACAAATACACCGCAAAATGTAAAGAAAACTGTCATTTCACGTCTCTTTGGTACCATTTTTCAAGAATTTTATCAGCACCTTTATCAAAATCCCGTTCAGAGAACATTTCACAGGCTCCTTCTTTAATTGCAGGCTCGATCTTTACAACTCTTGTCGGACTACCTGAAAGACCTATCTTTTCCATTTCACATTTTGCGCTTTCTGCATTTATCATCTTTAATTGCGCACCAAAAGCCCGTCTAACATCGAAAACAGAAGGCATCTTCCTGTTGTTTGAACCTTTTCTTACGGTTATAAGCACAGGTAGATCTGCTTTTAAAGTTACAATACTGTCATCTATCTCACATTCAGCTGTTACAATCCTTAAAACTGGATCAACATAAATATTATTTGCATAAGGGATCAAAGGGATCCCCATCATCTGTGAAACTTCAGCTGGAACCTGCGCAGTATCACCATCAATTGCCTGAACTCCGCAGAAAATAAGATCATAACCATTTTCAGATTCTGTCATCAAACCTCTTTTTAGAGTGTACGCCGTAGCCCAGCAGTCAGCTCCTGCAAAAGCTCTGTCATTAAGAAGCATCGCTTTATCAGCTCCAAGTGCCAGAGAACGCCGAAGAACCATTTCAGCCTGTGAGGGCCCCATTGTTATCACAGTAATTTCTGTTTCATGAGTCTTCTTTAGAGAAACTGCCATATCCAGTGCATATTCACAATAAGGATTCAGAATAGATTCCACACCTTTTCTTATCAACGTACCCTTTTCTTTATCTATCTTTATTCTGTCAGTCCTGGGAACCTGTTTGACAAGAACAGCGATATTCAGCATTTACTCCTCATATTTAAAGATGTTGTCTCTGTTTAGTATCTGATTAGGGTCAAAGATCTTTTTCACTCTTCTCATTTCGTTAACCCCTTGTTTTCCATACATTATTTCAATATATCTATGCTTAATTTTTCCAATACCGTGTTCTGCTGAAACTGTTCCGCCAAACTCAACGGCCTTTTGAGCAAGACAGGCATAGACCTCCTTACCTTTTTTAAGATCATCATCATTATTGGGAAGCATGTTTATATGGACATGGTTATCACCTATATGTCCGAAAACAACATATTTAATATCATTTTCTTCAATAACTTTAAGACTGTAGTCCATCATTTCGCTAAATTTTGCATCACAAACCGAAAAGTCTGTTCCAAGTTTGTGAACTGTCGGATATTTTGACTGAACAGTTGCAATATGAAGATTAACCGTTTCCGGAAGTGCATGCCTGAAAAGCCTGACTCTTTCAATTTCCATCTTTTCCCATGCACACCATGTATCGTTTACATCTACTCCGATATTAAGGCACAGATTTTCTATCTCACTACAGACATCTTCAATATTTTTATGATCGACATCAAAGAAAACCGCTCCCTTCCAACTTTCACATAGTTCAGGAATATTGAGCATATTTGAACTTTTGTTCTTCTCTCTGATCATTTCAAGTCCAAACTTGTCGATATATTCAATAAAATCAGGAGATAACCTTTGTGAATTTTTAAGTACCGTAACATACTCAAATGCCTTTTTCTGTTCTTGGAAGAACTGTATAACGCTCATCTTCGGAACCAGCTTCTCAAGCCACAGCTCAACTTCTAAAACAACCCCGAGAGTTCCTTCTGAACTAATAAAAAGATCTATGAGGTCAAGTTTTCTTTCAGTGAAATATCCTGCAGCATTCTTACATTCAGGCATGCTATAATCAGGTATCTCAATTTTTTTGTTCTTAAACTCGATTACACCATTACTGTCAGCCCTGTAAGTTCCGCGCTTTATTGTTTCAACTGAACCATCCGGAAAAACAATTTTTAAGGATCTGACCCATCTTCTTGTCGAACCGAACTTAAATGATCTGGCACCGCTTGCATTAGTAGCAACTGTTCCACCTGCGGAAGCCCCCATTTCTGTAGGATCTACCGGATAAAAGAAGGGGTCTTCCTTATAAAAACGTTTAAGCACTCCTTTTGAAAACTCAGTTAACTCAGCAAAGTCTTTTTTCAACAGGACATCATTTATCTTAGCTAGTTCCACATTTGCCTGAACTCTAATATAAGGCCTATCATTCTCATCAAACCCAAGACCTAATATAGAATTGAACCTTTCCATTGAGATCACATCACCTTCAAATGCGACAGCTGCCCCTGTGATACCGGTACCTTTTCCGTAAACTGTCACTGGAATTTTCTTTTCATTGCAATGCGAAAGAACGGTTGAGATCTGTTTTTCATTTTCCGGTAACCAGATATTTTCTATGTCCCTCCCCTTAAGTCTGCTTTCATCGTAGAGATATTCACTATCTTTCTGCGGAGTTTTTCTTTCTATGGACGATAACAAACTCATTTTGCTACTCTTTTTCCCGTTTTAATATCATCGCATCAAGCCATTTTTCAACATCCATCACAAAACCCTTGTGTGCAACTGAAAATATATCCGCCTTCGGATCATTATTGACCGCAATAATTTCAGCAGAGGTCTTCATACCTGCAAGATGCTGAGATGCGCCTGATATTCCAAGAGCAATATAAAGGTCTGGAGAAATTGTTTTTCCTGACTGCCCTACCTGTACACTATGCGATAGCCAACCTGCTTCAACGACTTTCCTTGAACAGGCGACAGATGCTCCAAGCATATCGGCTAACTTCATAACTTTTGGTAACGCTTTTTTTCTTAACCCTATGCCTACGGAAATAACCTTTAAAGCATCTTCTATTTTTGTTTCGCCAGCAGTTTCTATCTTCTCTCTGGCTATTTCATCGACTCTGGATAACTCTATATTTTCAGGAATAAAATCAGTCACTTCAAATGGAACTTCATTTTTAATCGTTTTAAAAACTGAAGACCTTACCGTTGCCATTTGCGGATAGGTTTGCGGCGAAACTATATGCGCAAGGATATTGCCTCCCAAGGCAGGTCTTATCTGAACAAGTTTTCCATTATCATTGATTGAAAATTCTGTGCAGTCAGCAGTAATTCCGCAGTGAAGTCGTGCAGCAATTTTCGGAGCAAGTACTCTTCCAAGGTCTGTAGCACCGAAAAGAACCTTCGATGGTTTATACTTTTCTATTACCTGTGACCCTGCATCAGTATCACCTTCAATATCAAAAAAACACTTTCTTGCTCTTTTGACAACAACTATTTCACCTGCACCATATTTAGCCAGAGAGCTAAGGTTTTCTGAAAAAATAAGGCTTGCACAGATTACTTTTTCTCCAGTTATCTTAGACAATTCGACTGCTTTTGAAAGTAATTCAAAAGATACTTTTTTTAGTTTCAAGTCTTCATCTAACTCGCAGAAGACCATTATTCCGTGATAACTTCCAGACACAGGCTATCTTATCTTCTCTATTGATATCCTGTCAATTTTCTTCTCAACAGGAGATTCCGCCTTCCCTCTTCTAAGATAAGCGGGAATATTAGTATCCTCAATATTGTATTCTTTCCCTTCCGGAACAACGATCTCTTCATCGAAATCATCAACATCAACAAGATCAGCACTATCGATCTCAAAGACCTCTTCTTCCTTTTTTGCAGCAGGTGCCAACTCTTCCATGGTTACATCAACGTCTTCAATTATTTCAGGTATTACAGTCTCATGCTGATTTTCCTCTTCACTTACATCAAATATCGTTCCCTGGTCTTTTTCCTCAATTTTTTTATTATTTACATTATTAACCGCTACAGAAAATGATTCCTCAGTTGCCTCAGCAACAATAAGTGCATGAACTTTATCACAGTTCTCATCTTTTGATGCACCCCAGATAATATCACCATCTTCATGAAGTTTATCTGAGAGAAAACTGACAGCGTCTGAAAACTCTTTCATAGGAATCGGAGCACCGCTAAAATGAAGAAGCATCTTTTTTGAACCGGAAATGGTGAAATCAGCAAGAAGAGGGTTGTTCAGAGCCTCTTTAACAGCGTTTATTGCCGCACCTTCACCAGTTGAACTTCCATAACCGAACATTGCAAGTCCCATATTTTTGACTGTAGAGGTAACATCTGCAAAATCAACGTTAATATAGGATTTGTTACTGATAAGTTCAGAAAGGTTTCTCACAGCTGAGATAAGAACTTCATTTGGCTTTTTAAACATATCAAAAGCCATATCGTTTGTATCAGCCATATCAATAAGTCTCTGATTCGGAATAATAACAAGTGCATCGACATTCTGACGAAGTTCCTCCATTCCTTCAAGCGCATACTTATGCTTTTTTCTAGCTTCAAAATCAAAAGGCTTGGTAACAAGTCCGACAGAAAGTATTCCAGCATCTTTTGCAACTTCAGCAACTACCGGAGCAGCACCTGTTCCCGTTCCGCCACCCATTCCTGCTGTAATGAACAACATCTCCAGTCCATCTATGGCTGTCGCTATTTCAACTTTGCTTTCCTCTGCAGCCAATTTTCCGATCTCAGGTTTTCCACCTGCTCCCTGTCCTTTTGTAAGTTCAGGTCCAAGCTGGATCATAAGGTTCGATTTGGTTCCTTCCAGTGCCTGCACATCAGTGTTTGCAGCAAGGATCTTGACGTCGTTAAAAACCGTGTAGGAATTATCGCCCTCATTTTTGATATCTCTTTCCTCACACATCATTTCAACCGCATTACATCCACCACCGCCAACGCCGATAACACCGACTTTTACGATCGAGTTGTTGCCTAAAGATGCCATTTAAGCCTCCATTTATTCAAAAAATTTCTTAAAAAATTCTGATAACCAACCAAAAAAACCACCGGAACCTTCCTTGATCTTTAACTTTCCCCTATTTGCAAAATAGTTAATGATCCCTACAGCGCTTGAAAAAGCCGGAGCACTAAGAACGTCCTGAAACCCACTGCTGGCTTCATTTATTTTAGGTTTTCCTATTCTCACAGGCTGTTCAAAGACTTCTTTTGCAAGTGACTGAATATCCTTCAGCTCAGCCGTCCCTCCTGTAAGAACTACATTTGTCTGTATTACATTCTCCTTCATCTCTTCATTAAGCCTTTTTCTAGCCGCCATCAGAATTTCTTCAACTCTGGGAGCCAGAACACTCGCCAGGAAATGAACTTTCTTTACTTTTTTTTCATCAGTTCCAATTATACTTACTTCTATTTCCTCATCGCTTGAAACATAATCAGGTCTTGCACTTCCATGCCTGCATTTGATCCTTTCAGCTTCAACCGGAGGTATTCTCATTGCATAACTTATATCCTTTGTGACGTAGTTACCGCCCATTGGAATTACAGCAGTATAGATCGGATCTCCCTGATGGTAAACCGTAATATCTGTAGTACCTTCTCCAATATCTATAAGTGCTACACCTAGCTGCTTCTCATCTTCTTCAAGCACCGCCCAACTGGCTGCAATTCCATTTACAAGAACATCTTCAACATGAAGACCTGCATCTTCAATAGATTTTGCAAGATTTCGGAGCATCGCAGTTGACGAGGTAAGAATATGCACCTTAACCTCAAGTCTTCTTCCTGCCATTCCTTTAGGATTCCTTATCCCTGCCTGATCATCAACAACAAACTCGCCAATCTCTACATTGACGATCTGTCTATCACTTGCAAGACTTATATTTCTAGCCTGTTCAATAACCCTGTCAATATCTGTCTGGGCGACCTCTCTGCCACGAACGGTAACAACACCATGACTGTTAATAGACGAAACATGTTCACCAGAAAGTCCGATATAGACAGACTTTATATGGATGTCTGCTATTTTCTCAGCTTCTTTTACTGATTCCTGGATCGCTTTTGTCGTTGCCTCCATATTCACAACACTTCCGGCAATAATGCCGTTCTCATTAAAGGCAACACCCTTACCTATGAACTGCACTCTGCCTGAAGGATCGACCTTCGCAACAAGAGTTGTAACCTTTTGTGTTCCGACATCAAGTGCCACGATCGTATTTTCGTTCTTAGGCATTTTCCCCCCTGTCTATATTCCGGAAAACTTTTCCAACAATTATTCTTAACTTTTCGCCGCGTTTCTCAAAAATATATTCCCCAGCCCACTTATTATCTCTGACTAGTTTTTCAGAGACTTCAAAGAATCTTTCTTTCATACTTTCCAGCTCTTTAAAAGAACCAATGTGACCGAAGTTAATTACAGCCGTCATTGAACTTTTCCCTTCACAATCGGCATTGAATCCTCTCGTCAGATCATAACGAATACTCCGGATAGAACAAATACCCGATTTCTGCCAAAGCCTTGATATATTGACTGCAGTCTTTATTTTCAGTTCTCTCTTTTTTGAATCCATAAAATCATAATCAATATGGAAAAACGGTAGTGAGATATCTGTCTCGCCTGGAAAAGCTCTTTTAAAGACAATTCCTTCTGAATCGGCAAACCACATTGTGTAAAGGTCCCGTTCTCCTTGAGTTTTCTTTATACTGTTAACTATTATAGATGGTTCGTATTCCTGTAATTTTATCGAAATAGAATCCGGAAAATGTTTTATTACAGAAACGTGCTTAACCCATCCACTTGAAATAAGATAGGATTCCACCTTCTTCTTATCGATCTGAAACCAGCTTTTTTTTCTGTCAAGTCCTGAAATAAGAAGTATCTCCTTTTCCTTCAACCTTTTGTTTCCAATGATCTTTATCTTATCGGGAGTTACCGTAACACTCTCACTTTTCTTAACATTTTCAACTGCTTGTGCTGAAATATTAAAAATCGCAATAAAGCAGAAAGTCATAACATAGGCTAGCATCGAGTAGGAAATAATTTTAAATGCTTTCAGCACCCTACTCATCTGGATATAGCCTCCTCTATCAATTTCTCAATTAATCCAAGGTAATTAATTCCATTTTCTTTTGCTATCATCGGCACAAGTGAATGTGCGGTCATGCCGGGAAGCGTATTTATCTCAAGCATTATATAGTCATCGCCACTAACAATGAAATCACTTCTTGTAACTCCTTGGCATCCAAGTGTCTTATGCAGCTTCAAAGAAGCATTCCATATTTCAGTACAAACCCTTGAACTGTAGTCAGGATTTGTAACATACTTTGTTGCATCACTTTCATATTTTGATTCAAAATCGTAAAATTCATTTGCCGGGATAATCTCAACGTCACCAAGAATCTGGTCATTGAGAACTGCAACATTTATTTCACGGCCTTTGAAAAACTTTTCGCAGAGAAAAATTCTGCCTTCATTTATTTCCGAAACAGCTTCTTCCCATTCCTTTTCATTATTAATTACATAGACTCCTCTGCTGGAACCATTAACAGGATCTTTAAGAACAAGTGGGAAATCAAAAGGAGACTTTATCGAAGAGTCAATGGTCAGGCACGTCCCCTCTGCAATTTTAATCCCAAGCTCTTTCATAACAGCTCTTGCAACAAACTTGTCCATACCGAAAGCACTTGCACTGACACCCGAATTGGTATAAGGGATCTGGAGCATTTCAAGAAGCCCCTGAACAGTTCCATCCTCTCCATATTTACCATGTAGACCGTTTATTACCACATCAGGTTCAAATTTTCTTAGAACAATATCAAGATTAAAATCGACATCTATAAATTGAGTGTTTTTATAGCCACCATTGATAACTGAATCGTACATCATTTTTCCTGTTTCAAGGCTTACACTTCTCTCGTCTGACATACCGCCTGCAATAATGGCGATCCTCATGTTCTTATCAAGTTTAGTCATTCCAGAATTTCACCTCAGGTTCAAGTTCAATATTAAATTTATCTTTAACTTTTAAACTTGCATCATTTAAAAGTTTTTCAAAATCAGAATAAACAGCCTTACCTTTATTTATAACAATATTAGCATGATTTTCACTAAGCGCGGCATCATTAACACTGTATCCTTTCAGCCCTGCTTTATCCAAAAGCAGTCCCGCCTTTTCTTCCTCAGGATTCTTAAAAAGAGAACCTGCGCTTGCGTGCTTTATTCTTATTCTCCTTGAAAGGTAGTAAAGCACTCTTTTCCGCACATCTTCTGTATTATCCTTTATCAGCACAAGATCTATTCCATAAACGATGAAAGGAGATTCCGGAGCATTCTCAAGTTTTCTGTATGAAAACTCAGGGATAAGCATTGATACTGCTCCATCCTTAATATAGTAAATTCCACCAGCTACATCGTCCCAGCTACTTCCCGCAGGTGCCGCATTACCACAGACAGCTCCTCCTACAGTACCGGGAATACCAGCCATAAACTCTAATCCTGAAAGACCGTTCCTGACAGAATAGTCTACCAGTCTACTTATCGTTATACCTGCAGGCATAAAAACTTTCACTGCATTTTCACTAATATTCTCTGTTGAACTGGACCCAATAAAACTACCCATATAAATCACAGGTTTTTTCACCTTTCCTGCAACCACATTACTTCCTCCAGCGAGGACATGGTACTCTTTAAACTCGTCTGAAAACCTGACAATATCATCAATAATATCAGGGAAATAGAGGTCACACTGCGCATCTTTGACCCTAAGTGTCAGAAGAGACTCGATATGTGCATCCTTTTTTAGCTTCATTTGCTCTCCAGGCTACTGTTAATCCTGTTTACGTCACCAGCTCCAACAGTTATCAGAGCAGAAACATGCAGTTTGTCTAAATTGTTTCTTAGAAATACTATGGATTCATCAATTGAATCAAAATAATATACTTCGTTATCTGTTGTTCTTTTTAAATCTTCAAAAAGCATCTTTGAGTCGAGTCCTGATTCTTTTTCTCCAGCAGAAAAAACAGGCACAATGATCAATGGCTCAATTTTGCTCAACACTTCAACAAATTTGGTGTAAAAAGTGTTGAACCTGCTAAACCTGTGCGGCTGAAAAACCACACCAAAACTTTTAAACTGAAATTCAGCCTGTTCCGCTAGTGCAGACAATTCAGAAGGATGATGTGCATAATCATCAACCAGTGAAACTCCTTCATACTCACCCACTATCTGAAACCTTCTGTCAACAGTCGGAATATTTCCCCAAAACTTTTCGTTAAGAGAAGGTAACTTTTCCCCAATAGAGTTCAAATAGGCTTCACAAACAACCAGAGCTGCACTTCTGTTTTGTAGAAGGTGTGCAGGATCCTTTTTGGTACCTATTATCATTTCGCGTCCATCACTTAGGAAATACCATTTATCATTCTTTAGATAAAAGTCATAACCCTCAACATTCTGAAAGGAGGATCCGCCTCTAATCTCTTTTGCTGTAGGGAATGAACATGGAGTAAACATTGAATAAAGTGAATCACTTAGATCGAAACCTCTTCCAACAACAAGGATCTCAGGCCTCTTATTTAGCAGATATCTCTCAAATTGGCTTAACATCTCTTCAGGTGTTGAATAGTAATCGGGATGTTCGAACTCAAGGTTATTGATAAGAAGAATATCCGGTGAAAACTCAAAAACAGAGCCATCACTTTCATCAAGTTCAATTATCTGCAAGTCTCCATCGGTAACATTTGAACGTCCGGCACACTTTCCTCCGGTATAAACTGAAGGATTAAGTCCTGCAGATCTAAGGATGTGATAAATTATCCAGGCAGTTGATGTCTTTCCGTGACTTCCTGAAACGCCAATAACTGTCTGCTCTTTAACAATTTTTGCAAGGAATTGGCCTCTGGTGAGTATTTCTAACCCCATCTCCTTTGCTTTTAGTATTTCAGGATTATCTAAAGGTACAGCACTTGAACGTACAACAATATCAACGTTATCAATATGGTCAGAGGAATGACCGATTACACAGCTTATTCCTTCTTTTTTTACCATTGTGAAGTAAGGGCTCTCTGACAAGTCACAACCGGATACTTCATAACCTTTTGACCTGGCCATAAGGCTCAGTCCGCTTACTCCGCTTCCTCCAATTCCTACAAAATGAACATGCATGTTACTTCCCACTTAAATATCTATCAATATTGTTTGCCATTTTGGTTGCTGATTTATCAAAACCCATAGCTTCGAGGTTAGGTGTCAACTGCTCGGAATTATCCAGAAAAGATGACAGAACCCTATAAAGCTTTTTGGTTCTTATTGTTATACTTCCTGTATCTTCAACAAGATAGGCTAATCGTCTCTTACTCATTAGTTTTGCATTCTCTTTCTGGTATTTATCATATTTTGGAGCCAAGGGTAATAAAACTCCTGTTTTCTTAACACCTATCAATTCCGCAATAACATCAGATGTAGGTCTGCAAAGGACAATATCTCCAGTCTGATAGTATTTACTTCTGTTCTCATAACTCATATAACACAGCGATTCAACCTGCACACTATCATAGAACCTTTTAATGCTGGCGACATCCCTCTCTCCTGTTTCCTGAAGAACAAAGAACTCCCTTCTCATTTCCGGATATTTTGTGAAAAAACTTCTTATCAGATCGTTCATCGTATTTGAATTCTTATCACACTTAAAAATGACCATTATTTTTTTGTCAGTTGGAATTTTCCTTGGTTCAGCGTTTAGAAGTCTTTTTTCTATCGGAGTTCCTGTAACCAAAACTTTTTTCGGGTCTAAACCACTTCCAAGTTCCTTAAATGATAGAAAGATCTTATCAACAGAATTTATTACCTTTATATTTGAAGGAGATAAAATGGCATTTGATTCGTGCAAAAATGTTTTTATTCCTTTCTGTTTGGCAGCCTCAATAAACGAGTTCCCATAAGCTCCGCCCATAGTAATGACCCCGTCAACTGCCTTAAGTGAAAGAATTTTATCGGCTTTTTTCACTAAAGACTTATATTTGAAGGATCCAAAAAGAATATCCATCAGACCTCTCTTCTTTTTTTCACTTTCACATGAAACAACTTCATATCCAAACTCCTCCATCTTCTTTTTGGCAGAAACTGCATCACCCGCAAGAGTTAAGATAGACATAATTCTTCTTGTTCTTAAAACCATTGCAAAAGCAATAGCCATTTTTAATCTACGCGTATTATCAATACCTGTAATAAGAAGAATGTACTTCGTTTGAACTCTATCTCTTTCCATCTTCTCCTCCTTAACTACTGTAACGATTGTCAGCCGTTACGGCGTTTAAAATAAAACCAACCATCATCGAATAAGCTAAAAGAGCACTGCCGCCATAACTTACGAATGGAAGCGGAACCCCTTTGTTCGGTAAACACGAAGTAACTACACCGATGTTGATAAGAGTCTGAAGAGCAAGAAGAACAACAAAACCGGATATCACAAAGTATCCGAATCTATTATGAACAGTAAAAGCAAAATAACTACCTAGAATAAACATTGCCAAAAACAGTAGTATCAGTACCGTCGCACCAAAAAAACCAAATTCTTCACCAACTATTGCAAAGATAAAATCCGTATGTGATTCAGGAAGATATCTGAGTTTCTTCTGGGAGTTACCAAATCCGACGCCTGTTTTTCCACCTCGTCCAAGTGCCATTTCACTCTGCACCTGCTGATATCCGATACCTCTTCTGTAAAGCCAGGGGTCAAATGAAGCTTTTATTCTGTTGATCCTGTAAGGTTTCATAAAAACGAGGAAGGTGGCACCTAAAAGAGCAAGCACAATGAGAACCGTGAAATACTTCATCCTCATTCCACCCATTAAAAGAAGAAATATCGCAACTGTGAATATTATTGCTCCCGTTCCAAGATCTTCAAAAGCAATGAGTGACACTACAATAAGCACCACCGCAAAAGGATAGACGAGCTCTTTAAGAATTCCGATTCTATCTCTTTTATTGCATATAACTTCAGAAAGATAGAGGATCACCACTATCTTTGCAAATTCTGACGGTTGAAGCATCATAAAATAGAGATTTATCCAACGTTTAGAGCCGTTTATCTCACTTCCGACAAGATATGTGGATATAAGAAGAAGTATGATAAACACCAGCGCATATTTTATCCATGAACGTACTGCTTCTAAATTTACAAGATATGCAGCCGTAAAGCCTAAAGCTGCAATTGTTAAGTTAATTCCAAGACTTCTAAGTATTGGAACAAGCGAACTATTTACATTTGAAACATTGAAAAGACGAATATTAAAGACCATTACCATGCCGAAAACGACAATGAAAAAGAAAATTGAAAAATAAAGCTTTACAGCTCTTGTCATTTCTTTATCTTCTCCTTTAGCTCACCCACACAGGTTACAAAATGTTTTCCTCTTTCTTTGTAGTTGCTGTACCAGTCAAAACTACTGCATGCAGGAGACAGCAGAACAGTTCCATTGCCTTTTGCCATATTAAAAGCTTTTTCAACTGCTTCCATCATTGAGCCCGCTTCATCAATTGAAACAACTCCCTCAAAAAAAGGCTTTATTATTTCAACAGATGAACCGATAAGAACAATTCCTCTGCAAATTTCTTTCACAAGCTCAACAAGTGGTTCATAGCTCCCGCCCTTGTCAACTCCTCCAAGAATTAGAACAACGCTGTAACGTTCAAAACCGGCAAGCGACTTCTCAACTGCTCCCACGTTTGTTCCCTTGCTGTCATCAACAAAGGTTACACCTTCAATTTTATCAACAAATTCAGTCCTATGCGGCAGTCCTTGAAACTGGTAAACCGCATCTGTAATATCTGTTTCACTAATATTGAAATGCTCTACACAGAGAATAGACGCCATAATATTCTCAACGTTGTGAATTCCGGAAAGCTTTATCTCATCCATCACGATTTCACTATTCCTGAAATAGATACAACCATTACGATAGGCAATCTCTCCAGGTTTATCGCTTGAAAAATAATCTTTTTTTATATCCACTGATTCAGCTACAGCTAAAAGAGGCGCATCGCTACCATTTAGAACAATTAAGCCATCTTTTTTTGTAAGCTTTGCAAGCATAACTTTTGTTAAAAGATATTCTTCATAGCTTTCGTATCTGTCTAAATGATCCGGCGAAACATTTAGAACCGCTGTTACATCTGGATGGAGGCTTTTAAGATTCTCTATCTGATAAGAACTCATCTCAACAACAAGAATGTCGTAACCCCTTCCAACTCCATTGATAATAGGCTCTCCAATGTTTCCACAGAGAAACACTTTTTTCCCAGCATTTTCAAGTATTGCTGCTATCAGAGAAACAGTTGTTGATTTTCCATTTGTTCCTGTAACCGTAACAATTTTCTCATTATCCACATATCTTGCAGCTAACTCTATTTCACTAATAATCTCAATATTTCTTTCCGTTAGGTTTTTCACAATTTCATTCTCATAGCTCACGCCGGGGCTTTTAACTGCCAGATCAATTTCAATTGATCCATCCCAAGCCAATAAATTTTCCGGAAGTGAATCCATGACTTCTTTTCTGTCATCATAAATATACACTCTATTTTTATACTTAATTAGAAATTCAGCAACAGATTTTCCAGTAACTCCGTAGCCAATAACAAGCGCGTTCAATTTATTTCTCCTTCTCCAGGTAATCCAAAATCCTTTCGAGTTTATTGCCTCTAGAGCCTTTTAAAAGGAAGGTTCCAACAGGTGGGATCACTTCCAGAAGACTACGCACATCCCCCGAGAATATCACCTTTTTTTCGTTCAAAAAATCGTTTCTTACTTTTTCGAACTCATAACCAACCAAAAAAGCCCTCTCTAACAGATTAACTTTTTTTATATAATTTACAAGTTCTCTGTGTAGTTTTTTTGAAAATTCTCCCAGTTCAAACATACTTCCAAGTATGAGATAGATTTTTTCATTATTCTTATTTCCGTATTTTTCAAAAAAGTCATCTATCGATTTTTGCATTGATTCGGGATTTGCATTGTAACAGTCAACAACGAATTCTCTTTCTCCTACTACCCTTTTTTCACCTCTCATTGCAGGAAGTGATAAGTTGTTAAGAACATTCTGTCTATCGGGAATATTTCCAGCCGCAGCTTTAACAACGTTTTCAGCACAAAAAAGGTTATCTATCATATATTTCGACTGATCTGGAAAAATGTTATAGATCAGCTTTGCTTCTTTAGAGTGATACTGAGTTATATCTTTGTTTTTATTGGATTTAACCCATTCATTAATAAAAGGATCATCCATATCTGCAACGATCATGCCTTCAGTGTTTTCAAAGATCTCAAGTTTTGCTTCTGCAAGATCCTTCTGTGACCTGAAGTTCCCAATATGCGCCGATCCTATATTGTTTATAACACTTATATCCGGACTTGCAGTTTTTGTAAGATCTGCGATCTCGCCACTATGGTTCATTCCGAGCTCAAGAACAATAAAGTCAACGTCATCCGGTACGTTAAGAATAGTCAACGGAAGTCCCAGATGGTTGTTATAGTTACCTTTTGTTGCATAAACACTCTTATCTAGAAGCTCAAGCATCGTTACTATCATCTGTCTTGTGGATGTTTTTCCACTTGAACCAGTAAGTGCTATCACCTCAGATCTTATTTGTTTTCGCTTAGCTCTTGCAAGTTCCGTAATAAATTCAAGTACATCTTTAACTTTTATATAGTTGTCACTTTCCAGATCAAGTTCTTTTGACCCTACACAGATAACATCTTTGTTTACCAGATCCTTAATAAAATCATGACCGTCTAAACTTTCACCATTAAACGCAAAGAACATTCCTGAACTTGTCACTCTTCTGGAATCTATCGAGCAATGAGTAATTTTTCGATTGTTTAGTCTATGAGAACTTTTTCCAATGACATTTTCAATTAAGTTTGTTGTGAACATTGCGTAACTCCCTGATATATTTCTCAACTTCATCTTTATCAGAAAAATATTTCTTTCCTTCACCGGTAATCTGATAGTTTTCAGCGCCTTTGCCGGCTACAAGAACCAGATCACCTTCTTCAGACAGCTGGATAGCTTTCTTTATTGCGGTGCTTCTGTCTCTTATTACCTTGACAACCGATTTTTGAGTGTTGCAACCTTTTAAAATGTCATCAACTATTCTGTCAGGGTCTTCAGTTCTTGGATTGTCATCCGTAATTATTGATATTTTGCTGTATTTTGTCACAACTTGGCCCATCTCGCTTCTTTTTCCACTATCTCTGTCTCCTCCAGCGCCGAAAACCGTTATCACACCGTTAGCGGTAATTTCATTTAAAGTTATGAGAACATTTTCAAGTGCGTTCGGAGTGTGGGCATAATCGACAAAAATATTTGATTCTCCAATTTTCTCAAGTCTTCCGGGAATTACAATATTTTTAAGCAATCTGTCGCCAGGGCCTTGTTCAGTAAATTCCCATGCAGCTCCAACAGAACATAAAGCATTGTAAACATTATACTTCCCAACCAAAGGCACCCATATCACCAAATTCTGAGCTTCAAGAAGAACTTTTGAACCAAGACTGTCACTATTTAGTATTTTAAACTTCATTTGGGCACTGCTGTCAACTTCACTGATCCTGCACGTTCTTACACTTTGACATATTTCGCTGTAAAGCCTTTTTCCGTAAGGGTCATCAATATTAATTACAGCTAGAGCATCTTCTTTTAAATGCTCTGTGAACAATTTTTTCTTGGCAAGGTAGTAATCTTCGATATCTTTATGAAAATCAAGATGATCTCTGGATAGATTGGTGAAAACAGCAACATCGAAACATGTTTTTTCTATTCTTTCCTCACTCAAAGCATGACTACTTACTTCAGAGATAAGAAGTTCAACACCACTCAAGCGCATTTCATTTAGCAGGTCGTACCATTTCCAGTTCACAGGAGTTGTATTAGATGCAGGGATCGCCTTCTTTCCAAAGCTATAACCGAGAGTTCCCGTAACCCCGCATTTAAATTGATCTTTCAATATGTTTTCAAGCATGAGAGAGATCGAAGTCTTACCATTTGTGCCGGTAACTGCGATCATCTTTATTTTTCTATCAGGATAGTCATAAAATTCAGGAAGAATTGTTTTCAGTGTTTTCTTTACGGAAGATACCCTGACATACCTGTCATTTTTTATTTTTTTCTCACCGACAATAAGTTTTGCACCTTTTTCTAAAGCTATATCAATAAAATCATGGCCATCAGCGTTAATTCCTTTCTCACAGAAAAAAACCGTGCCTTTTTCCACATCTCTTGAATCAGCTGTTATTTTAAGGAGTTCAGTATCATGATCTGATTTGAGACCTTTTTCCACGAAATCGGAGATCTTTCTTAAAAATTCACTCTTCTTCATTTAGCGTCTCTTCAATTTCGATAGTTACAACTGTCCCAAATGGAACAAACTCTCCTGCAGCTGGATACTGGCTTGATATCCGGCCTTTAGAATCTCCAGACATCATAACATCCAGACCGGACTTATTAGCAAGTCGTACCGCCTGGATGATCTTCATATGAGTAAAATCCGGAATTTTAATGTAATCAAGTGGACTTACAGAAGCTCCTTCCTTTTTCTCAACAACTGAACCAGTCACATCAACTGAAAGAAATTCAGGAATTACTGAAACATCATCTTCTTCAGCTTCCACAAGTATTCCTCTCATAGGAAGTATCCTTTTAGCAATATTTCGAAAAACCGGCGCAGCAACAGTTCCACCAAACTCTCTTCCTTGTGGTTCTTTAATAACAACCATCATCACAAATTCAGGGTCATTAGAGGGAACGGCACCTACAAAAGAGCATACAACCTTAGACCATGAGTACTTTTTCTTTTCAAAATCAAATATCTGGGATGTTCCTGTCTTTCCGCCGACTTTAACGCCTTTAAGTCTGGCGCTCTTTGCTGTACCTTCTTCAACAACACCCTCAAGCATTTTTATCATTCTTCGATTGGAATTGTAGTGAAACTTTATTCTCTTAGGCTCAGGTACTGTCTGAAAAACTATCTTTCCTGTTTCAGGGTTAACGATCTTATCAACTATTGTCGGCTGCCACAAAATTCCTCCATTATAAATTGAGGAATAAGCCCTTACGAGCTGAACCATATTTACTGAAATCCCCTGACCGAATGAGATGTTACCTTTATCAATAGGATACCATTTTTTATAGTCCCTAACCGGTCTTGAACTTTCTCCGGGCAAATTAATCTTGGTTTTACTACCAAAACCAAAATCTTTAAAATATCCATAAAGTTGTTTACTTGTAAGTCTGTCTGCAAGCTTAATCGTTCCGATATTACTTGAATTTACGACAACATCCCTTACCGTCATCCACTTATGATCATGCGAATCTCTTACCCATCTTTTTCCAAACATGAACCTTCCGTTCTCTCCGAAAATAAGCTCTCCCGGTTTAACAAGATTTTCGTTAATGACTCCAACTATCGAAAAAACTTTAAAGGTCGATCCTGGTTCAAACAGATTTGCCACAGCATAGTTTCTTCTTTTAGCAGCTGAATATTTATAGTATGCGGAAGGATCAAATGTCGGATTATTCGCCATTGCGAGGATTTTTCCGGAAGCAGGGTCCATAATTACCACTCCGCCCCACTTTGCCTTTGATTTCTCCATCATTTTGGCAAGTTCCTCTTCCGCGATATACTGCATTCTCCCATCTACTGTGAGATATACATCAGAACTTGGATTTTCCTTGATCTCCTTTTCAATTTCAAGAGTACTCTGGCCTGTGCTGGGAATTGTCAGTCGCCTTATCTTTCTCTCATTTCCTACAAGGAACTTGTCATAGCTCATCTCAATTCCTTCAAGTCCCTTATCCTCGTTTCTCTGAACAAATCCAAGAACATTTGCAAGGAGTGTTCCCTGTGGATAGACACGTTTATAACCTTCATAATAAATTACAAAGTTAAATCCTTTAACAATATCAGTAAGTTTATCTATTTCATCAGTATTCTTGTCCCTGTCTTTTTTAAGCTCACGAACTTCCTTACGAAGTTTGCTTTTATACGACTTGAGCCTTCTTACAGTATCAAAACTCGCATCTTTTTTAAGATAGTAGAATCGACCTTTTCTTTTGAGTATCTTATAGATTTTTTTAACATCTTTTCCAAGTATCTCCGCAAGGATCACGGCCATATCATCTTTTCGAACAATTCCCTTTGGATCTACAGCAATATCTATTTTCGCTTCACTGGCTGCAAGTTCCTCACCATTCTTATCGAAAATTGAGCCTCTTTTTCCTTTTATAACTTTAATAACTTCGTCATATGTGGAATATTTCTGGAGTTTTTCGTGTCTAACGATCTGGATTATATAGGCTCTGTATATTAGAAGAATAAATGCAAGTGCGATAAAGATTGAAACAAATAGGTAAAGCACCCGCTCTCTGGACATTCAACTCTCTCCATAGTTACTTGAGCCGGATAACTCTATCGGAAGTTGCAACAGTAAGACCAAGTTCGTTGGCCCTCTTCATCAGTTCCTTTGAAGAGATAAGCTCGGTATATGTCGATCTAATCTCATTTTGACTGAAACTAAGTTCCTTTTTCATATCCAGCTTTTTAATGATCTCAACATTCTGTCTGTTCCTGTATGCTTTCAAATAACTATCAAACAGCATCATTGAACCGACAGCAAGCACCATCATAATAAAAATTATAATGTCATTTGTAAACAGTAGCATTTTAGTTTTTGTTTTTCTTACGCTGAAGATAGCTTTTTTGACCTTTTCGCCTCTCTCACCGTTTACGTGAACATAACCTGTCATGACACACCTCTCATATTGTTAAACCTTCCTTAAAACTCTTAGTTTTGCACTCCTTGATCTAGGATTTACTGAAACTTCGTCTATTGACGGACCAATTACCTTGCTAACTTCAACCTTTCCGTAGGTAAAAGGGATTTTTTCATCTGCATCACTGTAAAAAGGAACACCCTGCTTTCTATCTCTAAAGAAGTTCTTCACTACTCTATCTTCAGTTGAATGAAACGTTATAATTCCCATCACGCCATTTTCTGAAAGTGCTACAAAAGCTTTTTTCAGCATTTTCTCGATTTCTCCGATCTCGTCGTTTACAGCCATTCTAATTGCCATAAAAACCAGTGTCGCTGGGTCAAGTCTCTTTTTTGCGTACTTTTTTGCAGCTCTTATTCTAGTTGCTATCGCAGATGTAGTCTCAAGACCATCATCAACACATTCTTTTAAAACTCTTGAGATCTTTCCCGCTTCTCTTTCCTGTGCATAAACACTTAAAATGTTCTTTAAATCAGGAGCAGAAGTCTTTTTTATATAATCAAGAGCAGAATCATCCTGTCGCTGATCCATTCTCATATCAAAAGGACCATCTTTATTTATTGAGAAACCTCTCCCGGCAACATCAAGCTGATGGCTACTTACTCCAAGATCTGCAAAGATCATGTCAGGCTTTTGTGACTGAAGAAGAAAAAGGGCTTTATCCAGCTCACTAAACTTTGATCTCATGACCTTTACCCTGCTTTCTTCCTTAAACTTATCTTTCAAATGCTCAACTGCATCACCATCTCTATCAAGAAGAACTGCCGCAACTTGAGGATACTTATCAATGAAAGCTCCGGCATGGCCACCACCACCTGAAGTAAGATCGAGATAAACAGTTGGACCTTCACAATAAACATTTTCGAGAACCTCATTCAGCATTACCGGTTCGTGTTTAAAGGTCATTCACTGTTCTCCGTGTTTTTGCCTCTTGCCTTGTTCATAAAATCAAAGACCATGTCAAATTCACCCTTGTCCACGCCTTCAGTTTCATCAAGAACTTCCTTGGGCCAGATCTGAATAGTCTCTATGCTTCCGACTAAAGCGACTTCCTTTTCAATTTCGCAATAATCAATAAGTGTCTTGGGAAGTCTCACTCTATTGTGGTTGTCAAGTTCAACGGTTTCTGCCGTAGCAACATACCATCTTATAAACTTGTTCTTAACTTCCCCTTCCGGAAAACTTTCGACAAGCTTCATCTTTTTGTGCCACGACTCATTTGAAAAGATCTCAAGATACTTTTCGTTTGGAGACATACCTCTTGCGATAACAACGCTGTTCGATGTTTCAAGCCCAAGTGGTGAATACCATATGGACGGAAAAGGCATTCTGCCCTTAGCATCGAGCTTATAATCTTTTCTGCCGTGAAAGAGGATGTCTTTTAACATTTTTTACCACTTTATATCCAAGTTACTCCATTTTTTACCACAACTCTCCACTGATTGCAATTTTTTCTGAACATTTTTTTTTATAAACGTACGCGGAGCCTTATAAAATTGATTTGTTGGTATCATATGTGTATCATAATGTTTCCATACTGGTCGTTTAAATAACATGCTGATCCGGGAGTTATGATGGGAGTTAAAGTCGGTCAATTTTTTATTGAAAAAAATCTGATAACAGAAAAAGATCTGCGTGAAGCCCTAGCCTATCAGAAGAATCACCAGGAATACCTTGGAGAGATACTCCTCCAGATGGAGTTGATCACCGAAAGCGATCTTCTGCAGTATCTTTCAAAAAGATTCAACGTTCAATACATTTCAAGTGAAAAACTTGAAAAGATGCCGGTTACTAAACCAACTGACATCATTCCTGAAAAACTAGCTGTTGAGAAGAATATTTTTCCATTAAAATATTCCTTTAACAGTTTCAGGCTAACGGTTCTTACTCATGAACCACAGAACATTACTCTTCTTGATGAGCTTAAAGTTCTTCTTACAGGTGTTCATACCGTTGTTCCCGTTGTTACTCATTTCAGAGCACTCAAAGCTCTTGTCTTTAAACAGTATAAAGCTGATCTGCAAGCTTTCGATAGGCTTGTAAAGAAAGGTGTGGATATGAACCTCATGATGCCTGGAAATGAATCAGTTCTCGGCATGGATAATAACAACAACATGGGAAGCACTATTTCTGATATTGCCAATGAGAACAAGGAAAAGGACACGCAGGACAAAAGAGAAAGTTTTTCCATGATCGTAAATCAGGGTGAGATACTGAATGGTCGTGAAACAACTTCCGTAACTGCATCAATGATCAGTCTTATGCCAGGCTGGGCCAAAGAACAGAAAGGCCAGATGGTCGAACTTCTTAGAATCTTTGCCAACCTTCTTGATACTGCCAGAGACCCTCTGTTTTTCGGTCATACGCAGAGAGTAGCTGCAATGTCACAGGAACTTGGCCAGGAAATGAATCTTTCAGAGGTTGAACTTCATGATCTTCTCATCTCCGCCTACCTTCATGACACCGGGAAAAAAAATCATGTCACGGCCATGGATATAAAGCAGAGAATAAACCCTGAAAGAATGGTCAAATATTCCAAGATAGCCACAAAGCTCTTCTCTACTGTTGAACTTTCAAGACTGACGTTCAGTTATCTGTCAAATATGTATGAAACATATAACGGAGCGGGTCTTCCTCACGGACTAAGACTCAATGAGGTTCCTACGGGCTCTCTTATTCTTCTTGTTGCTGATACATTCGACTATATGACAAGAATAAGTAACATTCCTGCACCAACTGTTTTTAATCAGATAAGTGACCTGAGGTTTTTTCCAGACAAACTAATTGAAGCTCTGCAAAAAACTCAGCAGATAGATTCTATGCCGACCTACTCTAACCTGCCTCACTTGGAAGCCATAATTATCAGTAGAAGACGTTTTGATGTCGATGATATTGCTGAAAAGCTCAACCGTCTTAATGTTAAGACATACAAAGCGGAAAAAATTGAAAAGGCAGCTCAGATAATTAAAGAAAGAAAAAGCACTCTGAACTTTATTCTCTGTGATGTGGACATTCCTGACAGTAAGATCACTCCACTCAAGCTCCTTTCTGCGATTAAACACAAAAAAGCACTGGATAAGATTCCGTTCTATTTCTTTTCACAGTTCTCTATCGAAAAGGATACTTTTACAGCCGCCAAGGCATTAAAAGCTACGGGAATTTTTCCGAATTATCATCCTGTGGAGATGACTAGAAAGATCGTTAAGGAAGTTCAGAAATTAAAAAATGGTCGCTGAGCAACCTGAACTTTCACCAGTTCCATCTTCTTCATTTATTTCACAGACACCATAATAGCAGACGCCATTCTTACCATCTGAATTCTCACATTTTTTCCAGTTCTGATCAATATCGCTCATAAACGAAAAGTCTTCCGTGCTGTTATTACAAACTGTCTTTGTACAAGGCTTAGAACCTTCAAGTGCTCTTTCATCACCAACACAGGTTCCTTCTGTGCAGATTCCAGCTACAGTACAGAATTTCCCATCATCACAACTTTTACCTTCATTTAAGGAAAGAAACTCACATTCCCCTGTTTTGGGATTGCAATTTCCCTGTGAACAGCCACTATCATACTGGGAGCAATCAGTTCCACTGCTTTCAATACACTCGCCAGTCTGACAAGTTTTTCTTTCAAAACAAAGATTGTCACTTATGCCACAGAAAAAACCATCCGGTCTAGACATAACTTCACAGGATTCGGTATCTTCATTGCAGAGATTACTTTTACAAAGCCCGTTATCTTTTGTAGAACATGGAAGCGCATCAAAGTTCTTCTGACAGTAACCTTCGCTGCAGATTTCTGTTCCATTACAAAAAATGCCGTCATCACATTCACTTTCAGCTCTGCATTCCTGAATATTAATTCTCAAAGAAGGATCACCCAAATAGTTAGTTTCATATTTCACTGTCAGCAGAACAGAAGAATTTGACCAGCTTTCCTTTGTATACTGCAAAACCCATGATGGAAAATTGTTCTCAGATAGTGCTTTTATAAAAACAGCTCCATATGAAAAAATGTCCTGAGAACCTGTATTATAATCTTTGAAAATCGACCCGTAAGAAACCTGAGATGCAGCAACAACACCCACCGCTGAATTTAATAAGACTTTAAAACCCAGATTTCTGCCATTCTCTACAGTTCCGTTAAGACAGCTTCCCATAAAAACAAAAGGACTGTGATCCTCCATGCTTTCAGTCATTTCAGAATCAACAAAAGTTTCAGACTTCAATTCATAACTGTCAGCATATCCATTTCCATTCCGATCACCGCTCCAGATGGTTTTTATCGAATAAGTCGGCATTCCATGCCCCATCCAAAAAACTGCACCGTATCCGTCATTCCAGTTTGAAAGCATGCTTTCGTATGTCAGCTCGTCTTCATCTGTAAACTCTGATGGATTTCCGCCGCTTTTTTCAACAAGTGTCTTTGTGATAAATGTTTCATCAAGAACATTTTCCTTAAGGTATTCTACAATATATGCTCCATCCATTTTCGGCATATACATCTGACCGTCCTGCATAGGATAATAGGCAATTGTTGTAGGAAAAAGCATCTTTTTTCTGTATATTGCTTCTGATGGTTTTTCCTGTATGTACTCTATAGTTCTTTTTAATATTTTGTCAGCATCCTGATATCTATCGTTATAAAAAGGAATTCTTCCTACAACTAATTCAAAATCAAGAATAATTCCGTCAGATCTCTCCGCGTAAACTGCATTTCCATTTGAATTCATAGGTTCACTAATTTCAGCATAAAAAATATCAGTTGGAACCGCATCATACTCAGGACTGTCTGTTTCCTGAAAGTTAGGTTTTGTTGTGATCATTGGAACTCCTTCACCTCCTGGTGTCGGGTTTGCAATGATAAGAAGAAAGTAATATTCTCTATAGATTGAACGCAGAAAAACTCTAATCTTTTCAACCTTTTCAGGACCGCTAAGATCTTCTCCACCATAATCTTTTTCAGTAAAAACATCAATTTTAAAACCATCGGATCTTTTTGCATCTAAATAGTTTGAAAGCTCTCGAGAATTTGACTTGTAAAATTCAGTAGTAAGAACTATCATCGAATCTCGGCCTTTTTTTGCAGTAAAAACATCGTAGTTGCTTCCTTCAGTGTGAACACGGATCTTTTTAATGAGGATACCCTTTGTCTGACCAAGTGGGATAAGAGGATAGAACTTCATTCTGACAGTCTTTTTTTCTCTCTTAAAAGAAGGAGCACTGATAAACGTAAATTTATCAAGTGAAGGAAGCAGTTTCTGCGCAGTATCTACCCTTTTAACTCTTGAAAGATCTGAAAGCCTGATAAGTGGCGCCCCTTTTTTTAGAGGCTTTTTAAAGCTTACGTTTTCCTTTTCAAGTATTTCCACCTTTGTGATATTTCCGCTAAAGATCAGATCTTTATATGGCAGAATAATTTTCTCGCCTGTTCCATCAAGTTCATAACCTTCTATCTGTGGGATACTGTAGTTTCCTTTTTCTAAAACTTTTAGCTCCGGGACTGATATATCTACGGTCTGTCCATAGGCATAAAAAGTGATCAGCAACAAAGTCAGAACAAGAATCTTTTTCATTGAAATACCTCTGATAGCAAAAAACAACATAATTAATTAAGCAATTTGGATTCCATAAAAATAAAGCAATAAAAATCAGACAGTTAATTCAGCTTTCTTAAAGCGTCTACAATTTCAGTTTTAGACTTTGTCTTGTCATCGACCTTTTTTATAACCTTTGCAGGAATTCCTGCAACAACAGTATTTGGAGGAACATCATTTGTGACTACGGCTCCAGCTGCAACTACTGAATTCTCACCAATCCTGACACCTTCAAGAACAACAGCATTTGCTCCCATGAGAACGCCGTCCTCAACAATAACAGGTGTGGCACTTGGAGGTTCAACAACTCCGGCAAGAACGGTTCCGGCTCCAATATGGCAGTTTTTCCCGACCATCGCCCTTCCACCAACAACAACGTTCATATCGATCATTGTCGAAGCTCCAATGACGGCACCTATATTTATAACTGCACCCATCATTATCACACAGTTATCTCCTATCTCGACCATATCCCGGATAAAAGCCCCGGGCTCAATTCTTGCGTTATATTTTGTAAGATCAGCCAGAGGGACTGCAGAATTACGTCTGTCAAACTCAATTCTTGTCATCTCAAGTGCTTGATTTTTATCAGCAAACAGTTTGACTGCATCAAATTCATCACAAATAAGCACATGATCTTTTCCCATATAGCTTTCAGCAACTTCCGAATAATCAGCGGTGTCAATTTTACCTTTAAAAAAAGCTTTAACCGGTGTTTTCTTCTTTGATTCACTGATAAAACGAATAATTTCATTTGCGTCCATACTTTCCTCCATGATCGTTGACAGAGAAATGGTACGGAAAAAACTTTGAGTGGCAAATTTTTAACAAATCTTTACTAATCTTCGTCTATGCAATATAAACATAGGAAAGTTATGGAGCTATTATGAAGAAAATAATTTCAATTCTAAAGTCAGCAAGAAGTGCGGAAGTTGCACTTATGCTCGGCTTTCCTATTACTGGCGCTCTTGTTGCTTTTGATTTACCTAGGCAGCTTTTTAGCCTTGATCTTCTGACTTTTATTATTGCCACATTCTTCCTTAGTTCTGCGGTCTATTCTTTTAACGGATGGGCTGGAATGGCTGAAGATGAAAAAAATATCCGCCTTCGTGATTTGAAAGGCAAGCGAGGTTTCTTTCTCCTTTCTCTTACGGTTTCTGCAATCGTATTTATCATTTTTTATTCCTTTCTTAGTCTATTTCTTGTTGTATCATCATTGATAAGTTTCACTCTCTGGATGGTCTATTCATTCCCCAAAAAAGGATTTAAATATAGGCCGGTCCTTGGAACTCTCATTCACTTCGTTTGTCAGGTTCTGCATTTTGAGATGGGATATTCCGTAATAAAACCTACAGACAGCTATTCACTTCTGGTTTCCATATATTTTGCCCTTCTCTTTTCAGCCGGACACATCAATCACGAACTAATTGATTACGAAGCGGATAAAGAAGCAGGAATTCAGACTGGAGCAGTCTATTTCGGGAAAAAAGTATGGACAGTTATCTCTTTCATCCTCTTTGCAGGTGCAACTGTTTATCTCACATGGATATCGATCACAAAAGTTGTTAATATAATCGTCGTTTTTCCATTTATTGCAGCAGGAGCGATCCACATTGCAAAAAAACTCATGACCTACAGATTTGATTACTCCCATGAACGTTTTTTAACTGAAAGATCTTTCTATAGATTCACCTACTTCGTTGCAGGAATTCTCTTTATTGTTATCAAAGGTCTGATGACCATCTAAATAGATTGAATACACTTCGTAACATAGGAATTGTCGCTCACGTTGATGCAGGCAAAACAACTTTGACGGAGCAACTGCTTTTAAGGACTTCCTCAATAAGAAAAGCTGGTCGAGTTGATTCAGGAACGGCACATACTGACTGGATGGATGTTGAAAGAGAACGCGGGATCTCCGTACGATCTGCTGTAACATCTCTAAAATGGAAGAATGTGAAGATAAATATCATTGATACTCCTGGTCACACAGATTTCACTTCTGAAGTTGAAAGATCACTGAGGGTTCTTGATGGAGCTATCCTTATTGTTTCAGCGGTAGATGGCATTCAGGCTCACACTGAAACTCTGTGGAACGCTCTGAATTCATTAAACATCCCGACAATTATTGTCATAAATAAAATTGACAGGATCGGTTCAGACTTTTCATCTGTTGTTAAGTCTTTACAAAATGAATTCAGCTCTCGAATCACTCCACTTTTTATTGAAAATTCAATTACTCCTGAACTTACAGAACTGATCGTTGAGCAAGATGAAAAACTGCTTGAAAGATATCTTGAAGGGTATGAAATCCCCTTTTGTGATCTTAAAGCTGTTCTGGCTAAAAGCTGCGCACAAAGATCCATATTCCCCGTCATTGCGACTTCAGCGATCAAAGGTGTAGGAATTTCAGAACTGCTTGATGCGATCACTGATCTCATGCCCAACCCGGGTGGATCTGACAGTGATCCCGTTGCAGGCGTAGTTTTTAGCGTAAACGCCCACAAACAGTTTGGAAAAGTTGCCGCCGTGAGACTTTTTTCAGGCAACTTAACAAGTAGAGACAACGTTACAATTCATAATGGCGAAACTGAAAAAATATCCCAGATAAAAGAAATAGACGGCTCAAAACTAACGGATATCGATTCAATCTCAACTGGAGAAATTGCAGCTCTTTGTGGACTTAAATCTGTAAAGGCTGGAGACATTATCGGTGACATCTTAAATGTGCCAAAGATCAGCTCGCTAGGTGTCTCAGTTCTTAGATCTCAGGTAATTCCAACTGATAGTTCTCAGTTCAGACAACTTGCTGCGGCCCTTTCAACACTCAGTGACGAAGATCCAGCTCTGAATTTTGAGTGGTTTAAGGAAGAAAATCAACAGTTTATCAACATTATGGGAAAGATCCAGATAGAGATCCTTGAACATCAGCTTTTAAATCGTTTCGGCATTAAAACTGAGTTTAAAACACCGGAAGTCATCTATCTTGAAACACCTTCAAAAAATGGTGAAGGGTATGCTGAATACACAATGCCAAAACCATGCTGGGCCGTTATGAAACTGCTCATTGAACCCGGAGTTCCCGGAAGTGGAATAACTTACGAATCAAAAGTCAGTGTGGACAAGATAAAACAGAAGTATCAAAACGAAGTCAAAAGAACAATTCCAAAAGCTCTAAAACAAGGAAGTTTAGGCTGGCTTGTCACAGACATAAAAATCACAATGACAGAAGGTGAAGACCACACAGTCCATTCAAATCCCAGCGATTTTATTATTGGCACCAACATGGCTGTAATGGAAGGACTCAAAAACTGCGGAACCACACTGCTTGAACCACTTCACAAGTTCAGAATATCCGCACCCGAAGAATTCTCAGGAAAACTAATAGGAGAGCTCATAAACATGAGGGGCGAATTTGATAGCCCTGAAATTATTGGAGGAAAGATCGTCATATCAGGAACTGTTCCCGTCTCCACAAGCATGGACTTCCCCATCAGACTTGCATCCATCACATCAGGAAAAGGCAAGATGGCAACATCATTCCACGGATATGCACCATGCACATTAGAACAAGGGAAAACAAGAGATTATAGAGGAATAAATCCACTCAATAGATCAAAGTATATTTTGTTTATGAGAAACGCTTTGTGAAATTTATCAGAAATTAATCTTCGACTTTAGCTCTAGTTGTATGCCAAACTGTGTAACCGCAAAGGAGAAGGAACATAACGATCGAAAGAACTTCGCCGCCTGTTGATTCCATCCACTCCTTGTTAACGAAGTTGAATCCTGCGAATCTGATAACGGCACTTACAACTCCCATCAATGCTCCACCAGCGATAAAACCGGAGGCAATGAGTGTTCCCTGCTCTCTTCTTGCATTGTTGAGCTTCTCGTTCTTGCTTCTTGTTGTTACAAGGTAATTAAGAAGTCCACCGATAAGGATCGGAGTATTAAGTCCGAGAGGAAGATAGAGACCAAGTGCGAATGCAAGTGAAGGCACGCCGATCATGTTGAGTATGAGTGCAAGAAAAGCTCCTGAAGAATAGAGAAGCCATGGAGCAGGTGCACCGCTCATCAGGGGTTTGATAAGTGCAGCCATTGCATTTGCCTGAGGAGCAACAAGTGCTTCTTCACCGACAAATCCGTATGTTTTATTAAGAACTATGATAACTCCACCAACTGTAGCAGCACTCACAATTGTTCCAACGAACTTCCATGCCTGCTGTTTGTATGGAGAAGAACCAAGCCAGTATCCAACCTTAAGATCTGTGATAAATCCACCAGCCATTGAAAGAGCTGTGCAGACAACACCACCGATAAGAAGAGCTGCAATCATTCCTGATTCGCCTTCAAGACCGACTGAAACAAGAATGATGGATGAAAGAATGAGTGTCATGAGCGTCATTCCTGAAACAGGATTTGCACCGACAATAGCAATTGCGTTTGCTGCAACAGTGGTAAAAAGGAAAACTATGACAGCAACTATGAGAAGACCCACAGCGGCATGACCAAAGTTATGAACAACACCTAACTGGAAGAAAATGAAAACAACAACAAGTGTTGCAAGTATTCCGAAAACAATTATCTTCATCGGAAGATCTCTCTGATGTTTAGGAATAGTTCCCTTTTCCTTTCCGCCACCCTTCATTTCATTTACTGCAAGACCAAAAGCCTGAACAATAATTGATTTTGATTTCCATATTCCGATAAGACCGGCCATTGCGATACCGCCGATGCCGATAGGACGGACATAGATGCCGAAAATCTGCTCTGCACTCATTGAAGCAAGAGGACTTGCAACACCAGCAGTAGCAGCGACTTCATTTCCAACATAGTATATTGCGGGAATTATCACATACCAGCCAACAAAGGAACCTGCACAGATTATTGCGGCATATTTGAGCCCGACAATAAAACCAAGCCCCATAACAGCAGCGCCGACATTGAGTCTGAAAACTATCTTTGTCTTATCTGCAAGCTGAGCGCCCCAGGGGATAACTCTACTTGTAAAAGTTTCATTCCACCAACCAAAAGCAGCAATAACAAAGTCATAAGCTCCACCAATAAGTCCACTGATAAGAAGAACTTTAGCCTGTGAACCGCCCTTTTCACCACTGATAAGAACTATAATGTCCCCCTGTTCTTGACAACAAAAATAAATAAAATGTGTTAAGAGACAGGAGGAGGAAAAAGAAATGAAGTACAAGAAACACAGTAATGAATTTAAGGCAGCGGTTGCTCTTGCGGCGA
>Ga0222695_1000172_pt1 | contig 42013 bp, 34 predicted proteins | sample AntAcemetage1398_FD_179834 | JGI IMG/M metagenome (GOLD analysis project Ga0222695, IMG submission 179834) | Saline water microbial communities from Ace Lake, Antarctica - #1398 | ecosystem: Environmental > Aquatic > Non-marine Saline and Alkaline > Saline | place: Antarctica: Ace Lake...
GAAAAGCTTTTGGTTTTAAATCCTTTGAAATCATGAAAATAGCGTTATATCATCAACTTGGAAAACTGCCTGAACAAAAGTTCACCCACGAATTCTGGTGAAGAAGCTGTTTAATTATCTATAAAATTCCCCACGTTTAACTTTTTTCATGTTTTGGAGGTTTAGATGAAAAGATTTTTTATTGTTATCATCGTAGTTCTTTCACTTTTTCTGATCTCATGCGGAGATGGATCAGACAATGGCAACACTGGCGATACAGGAAATACCGGTGACACTGGTGACACTGGTGACACTGGTGATACTGGTGATACTGGTGATACTGGAAATACCGGCAATACTGGCGACACTGGTGACACAGGAGACACAGGCAATACTGGAAATACAGGAGACACAGGAAACACTGGAGACACTGGTGATTCAGGAACCGGTGACAAATACTGCATGAAAACTTGCTCAACTGTTGCAGATTGCGCATCTATTGAAAGTGCAATTATGGATGAAAACAACTGGGAATGTAAAAGCGGCGGATGTCAGTATATCGGCTGTGTAAGTGATGCTGAATGTGAAGAAGTCTATGCTCAGACCCAGAAAATATACAAATGTGACGAAAATGGATCTTACGGCGTTCCTGAATGTGTTCCTGCATGCACAACTGCTGCTGACTGCGATCTATATGGAATGGGAACAACGGATAAGGCTTATGATTCAGACAACTACGAATGCAAAAGCGGAATGTGCAAATACATAGGCTGTCTTAACGATGAAGAATGCAAAACAACCATGAATAATGATTCCTATGCATGTCAGGATGCTGAATTTACCGATATTAAGATCTGTTCGATCACATGCTCCTCGGCTGACGATTGTGCAAGTGAGGCTTATTCAGCTGAAGCTTACAAATGTGAAAATAGCAGATGCATCATGAAAAACTGTTCAGAAATGGAATGGTGTTCAGATGTTTATGGTGAAGATTTCGGTTGTTACGAGTTCTAAAAACTGCCTGAAACAGTAATTTTCGCGCCTTTTCCTTTGCCGGCGGTAACTTCAGGCATTATCTGGATTCTTTTTTTTCTTTCTTCTTTAATGAGTTTTGTCTGCCACGCAGAATCAAAGATCATATATCCAGCAGATAGAACAGCAAGACCAAACCCCGTCCATCCCAAAGCAGTACGCAATTTAACTTCATCATTATTTGTGTCATTGTTTAGCATAATAAATTGAGAGACAGTTGTTGCTAAACCTAGTGAAAATGTTCCGACAGCAGTCCAGAAAGGCCATCTTGGCAGATTTCCTGAACCGTTTGCTATTTCATTTTTCGCTCGTTCCTGTTTTTTCTTTTCATCTGCCATTTTCATTGAATCTTTAGCTAATTGCTGACGAGTAAACTTCTTAAAATCTGATCTTGATATTTTTTTTGATGCTAACTGCGCTATCGTTTCCTGCGAAAGCTTCCTGTTTAAATTTTCTGCTATATTTTTCACAAGATCGACAAGGGCTTTGTTAAGATCATCCTCTGTGTTATCTGCCTCTGCTGAAAACAGTACTATCCCTGTGCTTATCTCGACAAACCGTGCATTAAGTTTTAAAAGAGATCTGTGATGGAACAGACTGCCCATCATAAGAAAGTCCGCTCCGGCACTTTTCCCAGCTTTTATTGCATCTTCGTTAAACACTACCTGCCCAACCTTTTCCTTCAGAAGATTCAAGAACTGAGTTCGTTCCACAACAGTAAAATTGAGTTTCGGCAAATCGTTTGACATTGCTTCAACAATTGCATTTATCATCCATTTGTCATCACCATTTCCGGTAACATTTACAAAAGGGATAACGGCAACTGTTGCTGAAATATCTTTAAATTCCGTTTTTAGCTCTTCAAAAAGTCCTGCCAACGCCGGATCTTCTTTCATAGCTTCTGCATACAAAGACCTGGCTTCATCTGATCTTGTTGTCATAGAAAGTTTTGCATCGATCAATTGTCGGATGTTTTTCAACTTTGGAGCATGGCTGAGATTAACCTCTGCAGCAGCTTCAGGAAATATCCAGCCAGCTTTAACAAAAAGTTCAAGCACGATCACCCTGATGTTTTTAAAAAGATCCTCATCTTCTGCCACTTTTCCACTGACCGATTCAAGAACCTGTCCATTCTTAGCATCAACTATACGAAAGGTAAAAAAAGTATCATTAACAGATTTTTGAAATGAACTTATTAGCAATGACTCGGCATTGAGCACTTCTCCGATCTTCATTGCATTCTCTTCAACTGTGACACCCTGCAACGCCAGTTCAAACTCTTTGTATATCTTTTTCAACTGACTTCTTTCAACGATTAGAATATCTGTGTTCTGAACTAGTTCATTTGTAAGGATTTCTGTAATACCGTGCGTCATCCAGTCGTTTTCCGGATCATTGTCGGCATTAAGCATGTCCATTATGGCAAGCGGTTTTGTTCTTAATTCTTCTAAACGGAGCTCTCTGGAATCTGATTTCCGTTTCTTTTCCTGACTTATCTGTGCTTTCAACTTTTTCAGATCAGCATCGGCTTCAATTCCGGCAAACCATTTAACAGCCTTGGTATCATCTTTCAAATAGTAGTTACAGGCTGCCATGATAAAATAGTATTCCCGAAATAGCTTTACATAGTAGTCTGCTGTGTTTTTTTCTGTCGTAAGACCAACACTCTCTTTTTTCTGCACGACAACATACTCACCATATTTTATAGCCGTAGCATAATCCTTTTTCTCAAAAGATTGGAACATGTTAAGCATAGACAAAAGGTTTATATAGACTCTATAACTTTCTTTGATGGGAGGAAGAGTAAAAGGGGTCCCTTTTAAGAATGCTGGTTTTTCTTTCTGAAATCGTTTTAAAACGGGCAAATTAAACGATGCTCTGTCCACTTCAAAGGCAAACTGTTTAGAAGTTAGCTTTGGAGAAGTCTTTCCCTTATTTTTAAGCTTTATTACTGACTCAAAATACATCTTGTCATAATCCATTTTCTGAAAAATGAATTGTATAAACTTGCTTTGCTTATTTTCCTGCACTTTAGCTTCTATCGGAAAAGCAATGAAACAGCAGAAAAATATTAATATTGATATTCTCACTACAAACCTCCTGCTTTTCCCAAAAAACAATGAAATAGAAAAGTATTATAATGTATCAAATGCTGAATTATTTAGCAAGTATAGATAAACCGTAAATAGGAAAACCGTGCCGGAAAAAAAGAACTGTTACTTATTCTTTAAAGAAAATTCTCTTCCAGCTTCAAGAGCGGCGATATTTGAAGCAACGATCGCTTCTCCTTTTCTTCCGAAAATAACTTGAATACTCTTTTTCATAAATTCAAAATCAAGATCCATGAAAACACTTGCCGCACCAGCGATAACCATGTTCATTCCTCTTGGATTCTTCACTTCCTTTGCGATTGAATCAGCATCAATAGCAATGTGTCTTGGCAACTTTTTTATTTCAGAGAGAACATCCTCAATTTTCGGATAGTTCGAAATATTAATAAACGGAGTCGTGTTTGTAACAAGATAACCTGTTTCACTGAGATAAGGAAGATACCTGAGTGATTCCATCGGTTCAACACTAATTATTATGTCTGCTTTTCCTTCCGGAACAAGGTCACTGTAAATAGGTTTGTCTGAAATTCTGAAATGGCTCTGAACGTCTCCGCCTCTCTGACTCATTCCATGAACCTCAGCCTGTTTAAGGTAAAGTCCGCTTTCAACTGCTGCATAACCAAGAACTGTGGCAATCGAAAGTATTCCCTGTCCGCCTACACCTGCAAGAATAATATCACACTTCATCGATCACCTCCTATTTTTTGGCTGCTTTTGTTTTCTTTCTAAGTGTCTGCATACATTCCCTCTGTGGAATAATTACGGACACACCCTTAAAAGCGAGCTCTTCTTCAATTATTTTTACAAATTCTTCATGATTCTTCTTAATTGGATTGATTACCCTGATGTGTTCAGGATCAACACCAAGACCCTTCACGAGCTGCACAACTCTGCCTTCTGCATGTGATTTCTGTCCACCGGTCATACCTGTTGTAGAATTGTCGCCGATAAAAAGAATAACATTTGATTTATCAAGAACAGCATCAAGAAGTCCCGTCATTCCACTGTGAGTGAAAGTTGAATCTCCGATAACAGCAATTGCCGGAAAAAGACCTGCATCTGCTGCACCTTTTGCCATTGTGATGCTTGCGCCCATGTCAACACAACTGTTAATAGCTTCAAAAGGTGGAAGGGCTCCGAGTGTATAACATCCAATGTCACTGAAAACGTGTCCGTCACCATACTTATCCTTAACTGCTTCGTTAAGTGCCATGTACATGTCAGCATGTCCACAACCGGCACAAAGTTTCGGAGGTCTTGGAGCAACAAGCTCCGGAACGGCATCTCCTTTAATTGAAGGCATTCCAAGTGCAACTCTGACTATATTCGGATTAAGCTCACCATCTCTTGGAAGTTCACCCGAAATACGGCCCAGAACCTTGACATCACGATCAAGTAAACCTCTAAGATCTTCTTCGACCATCGGCATTCCCTCTTCAAGAACAAGAACCTTATCACATTCTTCAATAAGTTTCTTTATCATTTTTCCAGGAGCCGGATACTGACAGACTTTCACAACGGGATATGGGCATTCACCATCAAAGTTTTCCATAAGATAGTTATATCCAAGTCCGCAGGCAATAATTCCCAGAGACTTGTCTTTACCGTCCACATACTTGTTCCAGCCTGATATCTCAGACTCATTCTTAAGATCTTTCTGCATTTCAAGAACGTTTTTATAGCGTCTTCTGGCAATTCCTGGAAGAAGAACAAACTGTCTTTTATCTTGCGGAAGAGAATCTTCATTCTGAGAAAGTTTGTCTCTCACTTCAACACCGGCTCTTGAGTGAGCAAGTCTGGTTGTAATTCTCATCATAATAGGCGTTTTATACTTTTCTGAAAGTTCATATCCATAGAAAACCATGTCATATGCTTCCTGCTGATCACAAGGCTCAAGAATTGGCATAAAAGCGAATTTCCCAAGTATTCTGGAATCCTGTTCATTCTGAGATGAATGCATACTTGGATCGTCTGCGACAGTCACAATATTTCCACCGTTAGCACCGGTAATTCCAGAATTAACAAACGGATCCATTGCAACATTGAGACCGACATGTTTCATCGTCGCCATGCTTCTTTTGCCAGCATAACTCATTCCAAGAGCACCTTCGGTCGCAGTCTTTTCATTAGCTGACCATGTTCTGTGAATATTACGCTCTGCAGCTTCTTTTGAATGCTGAGCATACTCCATAATTTCTGTAGACGGTGTTCCCGGATAGCCATAAAAACCGGAAATACCAGCATCAATAGCTCCCTGTGCAATAGCTTCATCACCAAGAAGCAGCATCTTTTTCTTAGTCACTTTGACCTCCATTATATTTAATCAGACCAATTTCCAACAAGAATTGTATAACTGTAAAAAATTACCAAGTCAATAATATGGGAATGGTTATTTTTAAAATAAGATTCAGTATTCTTTTGGAACTTCCTGTCCGTCAATGACTCTGAAAGCGCCTTCTGCGAGTGCATCAAGTTCATTTTCGCCAGGGTAAACAAAGAAAGGAGCCATCCAGCCAGTGTATTCCTTTAAATTCTCAGCGAATTGTTTAAAATATGCACATCCGCCTGTGATTATGATTCCATCGACTTTTCCCTTCATTGCAGCACAGTATGATCCGATCTCCTTTGCGATCTGATATTCAAAAGCTTCAAAGACCTTTATAGCTTCCTGATCACCTTCAAGAACTCTTTTTTCTATCTCTCTGAAATCATTTGTTCCGAGATAGGCTTTTAAACCGCTGTTCTTTGCAAAAAGCTTTTTAACTTCATCTTCCGGTTTGGTGTAACAGAGTTTCATAACGCCGCGCAGCGGAAGCGCACCGGCTCTTTCAGGGCTGAAAGGTCCCATTCCAAGGAGTCCGTCATTAACATCAACGATCTTTCCACCTTCAAGCGCAGCAATTGAAATTCCGCCACCAAGATGAGCAACAACATAGTTTGCTTTATAAAAATCTTTTCCATTTTGCTCGGCAATATGTCTTGCAACAGCCTTAATATTTAGAGCGTGAACTCTGCAGGCTCTCTCAATGCCGGGAAGTCCACTGATCCTTGCTTTATCCCACATATTGTCAGTGGTGACAGGGTCAACAATATAACTTTCTTTAAGATCAAAATCTGTAGCCATTTTTTCAGCGATCATTCCACCAAGATTAGACGCGTGATTTGCATATTTACAGCTTTTAAGATCGTCGATAAGAGATTTATTAATGCGATATGTTCCACCTTCAAGCGGTTTAACCGGTCCACCTCTTCCGACAGATCCAACAACCTTAAGTCCCTTTTCAGCGACAGCCTTATCAACAGCGTCTTTTATCATTCCGTATCTGAAATCAAACTGTTCTGAAACAAGACCAAATTTTTCAAGCGCTTCCTGAGGATGTCTTACTGTCTCTTCATAAACTGAATTTTCTCTATTAAAAAGTGCAAATTTCGTTGAAGTCGAACCTGGATTGACAACTACTACAACCTCTTTTTCCATCATTAAATTCTCCCTTTATTTATAGAAACATCAACAGTACTTGTCTAGTTTTTATCATATTGAAAAAGGGTTTGCAACTTTTTGAAGAATCCGAATTAGTCAACAGAATTCTTGATGTTTCGAGAAATTCTTTTAAAAGGAAATAGTAAAGTTAGAGAAACAAAAAGTATAAGTGAAACAGAAATTCCAAAAATATTAGGATCTAATCCAAACGGAAGCCTTTTATTAAGTAATATCAGTATCAGCGTGGTTGAACCTCCACCGATCATTGCCCAGAATGCACCGATAGAACTGGCTTTTTTCCAGAAAAAAGCTCCCAGAACCGGAATGAAAAGTCCGGAAACCATAAATGCATATGAATAGAGCATTAGTTCAAGCACATTCTTCATTGTTGTGGCAAGTAAAAGGGCAAACGCGCCAAGCACAAAAGTCATGATCTGAGAAATTCTCAGCACCTTTTTCTGGTCGCCTTTTATGTTAAAGAACTTTTCAATTATATCAGTAACTGCATTACCGGAAGCTGCCATCAGACAACTGTCCGCAGTTGACATTATTGCTGAAAAGTATGCCGCCATCATAAGTCCTAAAAGCCCAGGTGGAAGAATAGTCCTCAGGAGCATAGGTAAACCTTTTTCCGGATCAAGCCCTTCGGCCGTCTCAAACCCGAGATAGAAAAACATTCCCTGTTCTGCTGCAACTCTTGCAAAAAGTCCAAGCATCACCCCCATGAACGCCATTACCGGCCATTCAAAAAGACCCGCAATAAACCATGCTTTTTTAGCAGTTTTCTCATCACCGCAGGCATAGATACGCTGATATAGCGTCATACCTACAAACCAGATAGGTATAATCGTAAACCCCCAGTTAACTAAAGTCTGCCATTTAATATTTGAAAGTGACAACATATCCCCTGAAACTGTCGAAACTATCGCGTCGTAACCACCAATAGAAGAATATCCAAGAGGAATGCCTATAAAAGTTAGACCTAACATAAGTATTAGCCACTGGATGGTATCGGTATATATCACAGCCTTGATCCCACCCAGAGAAGTGTATACAACGACGATCACACCCATGATCATCAGGGCTGTGGTCATATCAAGGTTCACAAATGTTGCTGAAGCGAGCTTTGCTCCTGCAAGAATCTGGGAACTTGTAAAACCAATGTAACCTATTCCCGAAATTATTCCTGCAGTAAGAGCCACTTTGGGGCTGTAGAAATGCTCAAAGATCTGAGGAAAGGTATAAAGATTTCGAAATCCGGGCATTTTTGCAACTCTGGGAATAAGAACAACTGCACTTACCCATGCACCGATAAGACCGGTAAATAGCATCCACGAGCCTGAAATTCCCATTACAAAACCCAGTCCTCCAAGTCCTATGGAAAAACCACCACCAACGTCAGTTGCAACAACAGAAAGACCGACATGGAAACTTCCCATCTTTCTTCCACCGACATAATAATCTTCTGTAGTTTTATTTTTTCTGAGAAAATAATACCCGACACCGAGCATTCCAACCATGTAAAGAGCGAATTCAAAAAGATCAATAAAATGCATTTACAATGTATTTGCAGAATTTACCCCACAACCTCCTGAGAAATTAATACAGCCCTTTATTATATAGTTTGAAAACACTATGTCAACGGTTTCTGATTACAGACCGACTCTAACTGGTTGAACATCTGTTGTAAAAATACTTCTATTATTACAAAACGTTACGCTATCGAATGCCTCTTCAAGGTTTTCCTCGTCATCGATATTCCAGGCATTAACAGCACTGATGTTGTCAATAAAAAAAGCTCGCCCTTCACTGATCTTTTCAACTTGAGAACTCTCAATGTTAATACCGTTTGAGTTGTTATTTATAAAAACATTACTAAAACTCAGTTTTGAACCCGAATAGATAGAAACTCCATGCCCGAACGGAACCCCGGGAGCAAAAGTACAAGTTCCATTTTCACTACACTCTCTGGGTAAAGTATCCACTATTTCAACGTCTTTTAACACTAATTCTCCGTTTACTGCCATAACTCCGCATTCACGGTTTTTTGCAATAATACCGTTTTCCATTGATAAAAACGCTCCATCCTGAACTACCGCTCCCAGTCCGAATTCACCAATAACAGCATCTGCTTTTGTTTCACTTATCTTAAAATTATTGATGATAACATTTGATAATCCATCGACAAGAAGACCAACTTTTTCTGCATTCCTAATTACAATATTTTTCAAATCTGCCTGTGAATCAAAAAGTACTATCCCAAATCCGTTTTCAGTCGTAAGATCTGAATAAACACCATGGATCTCAATATCTTCCCCACTAATTGTCACACCATTTCCATAAATTCCATTTCCTCTGCTTTCACTGATTGATATTCTGGAAATTTCTGCATTGATCTTTCCATCAAGAACCAGTCCGCCCTGTTCATCAGACTCCAAATTCCCTCCAGCAAGAACAACATCACGGATATCGGCTCTTCTGATCTCTTCGTTGACATTAACCATATAGATAAAAGAAGTGGCCGGATCACAAAGGCTTACTCTATCTAAACTAACATCTGAATTCTCTGCATATATCCCGACACCATGAAAATCACCGGACACACCATAAATATCTTTTATTTCCGAATTTTTAATCACTAGATCACTTTCACCCCAGACTGCTACAGCAAATGAATTAAACCCTTCCAGTTTACTGTTTTTTATTTCAAGACCTCCTCTGCCTATTGTCACGCCGTAAGATACAAGTTCTTCATTAACTGTTTTTATATCCGAGATCAAACTATCCGTGATAACGACATCAGAAAAACAGTCATCTTCATCAACACAACCTTTTATTCCACCTTTAACACAATCTGAGATAACAGTATTTCTTATAGTTATACTGCTTTTCCCCTCGACACTTATTCCCCTGGTTCTTGAATTTATTGACACTCCTTCAATTTCCAGATTCACATCTTTTCCCCAAATAGCTGCCTCAGCCGATTCGTCTTCACAAATGATTAGAGTTTTATCAGATCCATTTCCTAAAATTTTCAGGTTTCCTAAAAAGTTTATACAACCAGTGTAACAGCCTTCTGAGATCTTTATTATACCATTAACCTGCTCAGGCAGTTTCTCACAGTCCGTATCATCACCTGTGAATTTTTTAATTTCAGGAAGGTCAATCAATAAAGGATTTTCGGGATCAGTCACTTTCAAAGCTTCATAAACGCAGGGATTGCCCGCATCACTATCATTTAAATTATCACAAACAGACTCTAATTTTAAATCTGTACAGCCAAAGATCACCACAGGTAAAATAATTAACCAGAATTTCAACAAACAGCTCCCCCGCCACTAATTAAAGCTTACAGCACAATATTATCAGATTTATTTATTTTTACAACAATTAGGCTTTATTGTTTTGTGGATAGAACTCTCTCAACGGTTTCAATCAGCAATTTCTGAGTAAAAGGTTTCTTAACAAAATTTGTTTTCTCATCAACGATGCCTTTGCGGGCAATAATATCAGAAGGGTATCCAGACATCATGATAACAAATATATCCGGATATACTTCCTTTATTGCTTTTTCAAGTTCACGCCCATTCATCTCCGGCATGATCACATCAGTTATCAGAAGATCTACTTTCCCCTTTATCTCCCTTACAATTTGAAGTGCCTTAAAAGGCGTTTCAGCGGTTATCACGTTATATCCGAAACTTTCAAGTGTCTCTGATCCAATTTCCAGGATCGAAAGTTCATCTTCGACAAAAAGAATTGTCTTGTCTTCTTTATGTAAATTCTCAACCATATTTTCTGCAACAGGCTTTTCAATATTCTCAAAACATCTCGGGAGGTATATTCTAAACTCCGTGCACTTGCCGATATCGCTAAAAGCATAAATATAACCTTTATTCTGCTTAACTATGCCGTAGATAGTGGATAGTCCCAGACCAGTTCCTTCACCTTGTTTTTTTGTAGTAAAAAAGGGTTCAAAGATCTTTTCAAGAATATCTTGCGACATCCCGCATCCATCATCAGAAACTGTGAAAAGAACATAGTCGCCCTTTTTTATTCCGGGAAGATCTTCTGTAATTTCTGATTCAATTGAAATATTCTTAGTTGTAAACCCCATGACACCTTTGTCACTCATCGCATCTTTAGCATTTACTGTAAGATTTGCAACCACCTGATCAAGCTGGGTCGGGTCAATTTTAACAGGCCAGAGATTCTCCTTAAGATCAAGTTTCAGCTTTATATTTTCACCGATAAGTCTTTTCATCATTCTAAGCATACTATTTAATGAATTATTCAAATCAATTACTCTGGGAACAACAACCTGTCTTCTTGCAAAAGCAAGAAGCTGAGCTGTAAGATTTGCCGATCTTTCTGCCGCATTTCTAATCTGAAAAAAATCATTATAAAAAGGATGTTCTTTATCAACCTTCAGCATAAGCAACTCAATTCGGCCCATAATAACTGAAAGCATATTGTTAAAATCATGAGCTATTCCTCCGGCGAGCCTGCCTACAGATTCCATCTTCTGAGCCATTATCAACTGTTCCTGCAAACGCTTCTGCTCTTTTTCGGCTTCCTTTCTTTCTGTAATATCCATTGCAACGATCAACACGCCAACAGGAACTCCATTTTCGTCTCTGACAAATGAAACAACATTTTCCATCCAGAATGTCGACCCATCCTTTTTATATTCTTCAAGCTCAAAGATTCTTATCCTATCCGGATCACTTTCACCTGACATTTCTATTGCCATCTCCTCTTCAAAAACCACCATAACCTCTTGCAGAGAATGAGGGAGAAGCGTTTCAGTCAGACTCAGTTTCATATATTCCTCAGGAGGGAATCCTATTACTTTTTCAACGTTCGGAGTGGCAAATGTAAAATTAAAATCCATATCAAGCATAGTTATGACATTTCCCATATTCTCTGCGATCAGGTGATATCTTTCCTCACTCTCACGAAGATTTTCCTCAGCCTTTTTCTGATCCACAACCTTCCATACAGCATCCATCATTAATCTAAGTTTAAGAACATCATCGTCTGTGTAATCCGATTCCTTATTAGCCATTCCAACTACAGCAATAATTTCATTTTCCTTAAATATTGAAATAGACATAAATCTGGTTAATTTCACATGACCTTTTGGATAACCTTTCTTTGGGGAATACGGCGCTTCAAAATTATTTAAAATGAGATCTTTTTTCTGCTTTACAACTTCATCCCAGAAACCGGTTTTTTCAAGATCGTAAACTGTTTTCTGGTTCATTACGCTACATTCTTTCATCACATCTTTTGACCAGGTATTGAGCACAAACTGCTTTTTTTCTTCACTGTAGTGGTAGATATAGCCTATTTTACTTTCAGTGAGTTCAATTGCCTTGTCCAGAGCAAAGTCCAGAAATTCCTGGAGAGTAAGAGCATTATGCTGCAGGACTTCAATTACAAATTTCATATAGTTTTTACTTTCCATTTAATTCTCCGCAAGAAAAGAAAACTGATTCTACAATATGCTGCCAATGCTGTCAAACATTGATATTTAATTGCCTTTAAGTTGAAAAAGATTTTGTGATGTCTATAATTGGACAGTGCTAATTTTTACTTTTCCGGAGGATAGTATGAAAAAATTCCTATTAATTTTAATCTTTATAACCGCAACGGCCTTTTGTCTCTCCTGTGGCGGAGGCGGAGATAAAAAATGTGATGAAGGTTATTCGCTGATCGATGGTGAATGCGTGAAAGATAGTAACAGCAACAATGATGATTACATCCCTGTTGATAATGAACAGCCTGACAATGTGATCCCAGATGAAGATACTGATGGATCTATTGACGGAAATAACGATGCAGACAATGAACCGTATACAGGAACATGTGTTGAAATAGAAAAAGACGGAACCTTAAACATTGACATCACCACCAATGTTCTAACCATTGGCACTGTTAAACTAAAAGGAACAGAAAAGATCGATGACACATCTGGAGAACTCTGGGCTGAAAACACAGATACACTCAGTGAATTCAAAGTAAGTGATATTGATGCTGACCTTTCCGGGAAAACTTTTGATTTTCCAGAAGGGAAATACAACTTTTTCTTTAGGACTGATTCAGCGGACAACCGCATTTCAATAGCAGAAGGTATTGAAATAATTAGCGATAGAACACTTGACATTGAACTTCCCATCTATCACCTCACGGGTTCAGTTAAAAAGAACTCAGCTGCAATTACAGTTGATGCAGGACAGGAAGCTTCAACTTTTGTAACACTGAAATCAGGAACTTATGAATACATCATCCCTTATACTGACTTTGCAGCTTTTGATGTTGTTGTTGCAGAAGGCACCTACTCTGTGAAATTCGAGGGACAGCTTTCAGCAGGCAGTGTAATTTTTAAAAGCAGTGTAACACTCGCAGGTGGTGATATTGAGGTCACAACAGAAGCCGCACAGGACATCAACGTTGAGACCGTCACCTACTCCGGCAATGCAGTGAACAAAGGCTACGATGTTGCAATAGGACAGCTTGCCATCGTGGAAACTCCGCCATTTAACGATCTGAGCGCTGTGATCATCCCTGATCTTGCGACAAAGGCATATTCGATAGAGGTGATCAAAAACTCAGGATATGAAGTAATCTATCTTCCTGAAGCTGACTCCTATCCTACAAGATATATTAAAATTGAAACTTTAGACGATTTTTCAGGCAATCAGACTCACGATATTAGCATGGATTTTGCAAGACTTTACGGTTCGATCACATTCTTAGGAAACGCTATGCTTCCCTCAGTAGACAACTGTGACCTTGGAGTAGGATGCTCCAGAGGAAAGTTGAAGGTTGTCGGTTTTGATACTACATCGCTTCTTATAAAAGATTTTGGAACAACCGGCGATGATTTTACATACGAAGCTCTTATAGTTAGAGGAGCTGAAGTTGCCGATCCTCAGAATGAAGGTGAAACCATATACAACCCGAAAACTTACCAGATGATATTTGAATCTCACCTAAACAATGTAACCAGTGGTTTTACGGCTATTCCTTTCACCATAACTCTGAAACATCTTAACACTGGTGGACAAAGTGTAGCTCCATTTACTTTCCAGGATACTGAGCTTAATCTAATGGCAGAAAGGGAGATAAATTTCAACGTTGCACCTCTTATTGTTGAAGGAACAATCACTTTAAATGGAAGCACTTTCACTTCTGATAAAGACGATTTTATCATTCTCAAGGATGAAACGGGAATAGAGACTCCTGTTGCAAACGTTAAAGATCTTACTGACGGAACTTTTTCCTTTATGGCCCCATCAGGTGAATATGACGTTATTTACAGTGGATCAGGGATTCTAGACACAAAGTTCAGAACTAATATTGATGAAGGGTTTGACATCAGCAGTAACATTACTGACGCGACTTTTGATCTGAGAACCGCAAAAATACTACTTGATTTTGATGTGAATGGAACTCCTTTCAAAGAATGGGCGGCTAGTCGCGAAGATCTTGAAAAAACCACTATTGTTATAAATCCGGACAAAACGGCAGCAACATACCTCATTGATATAACAACTCCAAGCGAAGGAGCTCCTTATGGAGAGATTCTCGCAGGAAGTAAGATAAACGCCTATCTTGATTATTTCTTTAAAAACAAAGCTACGGATAGTTTTACACGAACAGTTCTTCTTGCGGGACACCAGATGACAAGCGATAAAACTGCAGAAATTCCTGTAGACATGACTCCTTTTAAGACAATTCTGACTCTAAATGGTAAAAAAATATCCGGAACTACAGAATATCAGGCTATGATGAAGATCTCAGGAAACAACAAAACGGAACTTTACTTTCCTTCGTCGGGTTCTGCAATAAACGCCATGTTCAAATCCGGAGAACATAAGTCTCCAAGTCCTGAAATAATTCTCAATGACGGATTTGATACAAAACAGGCAATAGAGTTTGACTGCATCTATCTTTCAGAGTAATGGAGGTTAACTTGAAAAAACTATTGTTTTTATTAATTCTTTTTTCTTCTTTATCTCTTTTTGCAGTAAAACCTGTTTTCTACTTTTTCCATTCCGAGAACTGTCCCCACTGCACTAAAGCTAAACCCTTTATTGAAGAACTTGAGAAAAAATATCACCAGGTATCTTTTAAAAAAATGGAAGTAGGCAGAAACCTCGACAACAGAACCGTTTATAAAGAAAAAATTGCATCTTTAAAGATCGAAAGTGCCAGCGTTCCTCTTTTTGTATTCAACAAAAAATATGTTATCGGCTTTAACAAGACATATAAGAAAAAAATTGAATCTCTGATAAAAGATGGTCTGAAACAACCGTAAAGATCAATACTTCATACTGAAAAGCAACAGTTTTCTCATGGTGTCATCCCACCTATATTATTTTCTCACTTGAACGTTCCAGAAGTCTCTGGTTAAGATTACGTATTCTTCTGTTAAGAACTCTGATAACACCTATTGCAACCTCTTCGCGCTGCTTAAGTATTTCGTGAAAATCATCTCTTTCCATTTTAAGTACAAGAACATCTGTCAGAGCTATAGCATCAGCACTTCTGGGTTGAGAATCAATTATTGCCATCTCTCCAAAACTTCCACCGGATCTCATCACATCTATTCTGCCACCACCTTTAACGATGTCGATCTCACCTTTTATAATGATATAAAGTTCCTTCCCCAGATCACCTTCACTGACAACATACTGCCCTTTCTCATACACCTCTTCTTCAAGCAGAGAAGCTATATCCGCAAGAACCTCTCCGGGAATGTCATGAAAAAGCTCAACATTCTTTAAGGCAAGCACCCGTTCAACTCTCGTAAGCATAACTTACTCCTTTCATTCTAAAAACATTATAGTACTTCTCTGTTCGACCGGTTGTGACACAAATTCACTGTAGTTTCTAAGCAGAACATCCGGGTCATCCTTTAAATTCTTTCTATCGTCATCTGTTATTTTCAGATTCATTCTATCCATTGCAAAAAGAGCCGTCTCACGAACTATCGGGCTTGGATCATAAAGGAACATAGATATTTTGTCTGACAGATCGAATATTCTTTCCTGTGCAATAACATAAAGAGTAATTGACCTGACCCATTCAGAATCATCCACAAGGAAATCCTCGAGTATTTCAAAAAGCTCCATCTTTCTAATTCTAAAGTAGGAAAACCCAAGTTTGAGCTTCTCTTTTTCTTCTTTGATCTCAATAAGCGGAATTATTACAGGTCTTATCTCTTTGTCTACTATATTATCAACGATCTCAAGTGCGTTTGATTTCTGAGAATTCGAAACATACTTCTGTGTAATATTAAAATATATATTATCAAAAAGCTGATTGCCGTACATAAGTGAAAGTATCGAAAATATTCTCTGAAAACAGTTTTCAAGCTTTGTCTCAAGAACGGAGTTAAGATATGGTGTTTTCAACTTCTCTCTTATTTCAACAAGGAAATACAGAGTCTGAAAATAGAGATATATTTCTTTTAAAAGCATTATTTTCAGCTGATCCACATCCAGAGAGATATTTTTCATCCTGACCAGCAGTTTTTTCAAGCTATCAAGAACAATATTTCTCATTTCATCACTTTTTGTCTCAAGTGTCCGCATAAGCAGATATACAGATTTTGGTGAATTAATGTCACCCAGCATTCTGGCAACCTGACTTTTAAGCTTATAACTTTCAAGACTGTTTGAGAGAATATCAGCAGCAGGAAGAAGAACTTTTTCTCCAAACTGTCCAAGAGCTTTTGAAACATCAAAGCTTACACTTTTATCAAGAAGCATATAAAAAAGTTTAGGAATAAATATCTTTGAACCGATCTTACAAGCCGCTTTAACAGCTTCACGTCTTACGCTCGGCTCCTTATCGTTAAGCAGGTCAAAAAGCTGCTGCTGCATATTCTTCTGTCCTATCTCGCCAAGAATATATGCTGCAGAGGATCTGTCTATTTCCCTATCTGACTCTGTAAGTTCCTTAAGGTGCGGTGCAGCAGCCATGATACCACTAATTCCACCGTACTTAATTAGCGAAATAACCGCCGATCTTTTAATTTTAATGGATGGACTTTCAAGAAACTGTGAAAGATAGTTGATTGATTTTTCCATCTGCATATAGCCGTAAGTAAGAATCGCTTCTTTTACTACATCTTCGTCCTTGTCTTTTAAAAGTCTTAGGATCTCATAGGTGTAAAAACGACTTTCCATGCTTCGTAGTAAACTGAGGATCTTAACTTTAACTCTAGATCTTTCTCCATTTAAAAGAGAAATAAAATTCCTTACCAGATTAAAAAAGCTCCCCTTTTCAACCATATCCAGAGCCATGAGGATCTCTTCTTCGTCATCAGCTTCAACCGACCTTTTAATTATGTCTTGAAGGAGATTTTCTTTGACCCCTATATTATTGGATTCAAAACGTTTTTTCTTAATATTATCAATCAGAACTGTAAGATACTCTTTTCTGATACCAATAATAACCATAATCCAGACAACACAGATAGTAAGAACTAGCCAGGATATAGTGGTTTCATGGAATCCGGATTTGGTGATAAAATAAAGAGAAAGACCTGAGATACCGATAAATACTGGTTTTATTATTCCGTCAATAAGTGCTTTTGCACGACTTTTGATCTTAGGATCAAGTGGAATATAGAGAAGCTGCATCGCAGCGTCATTGACCGTATATCTAAAGGCATAGTCACTCGCCCTTGCCATCGTTATAGCTATCAGCGGCGCAGACCATGAGAAAAGTATCAGAGAATTAGGAAGAACAATGAAAAATGCTGAGAATAAGGTTATCATCGCCGGAAGAATACCGAGACTTATGAAAATACTTGTTTTAAGAAGTTTAGATGTTGCAAAGAACTGAAAGAAAAGGGAGAAAACCCCACCAAAAACAGCGTAGATAATACCAAAAAACGTTGCAAGTTCACTTTCGTTAAACTCTTTTCCTGCAACTATTTTAAACTGATAATCAATAAAGGTTACAACTATGAAAATGAAAGCAGTCATCAAAGCGATATATTTCACATAAGGTGACTTGAAAATGCTGATCTTTGCCTTTCCAGTGAATTTCGTCGCTGACTTTGCAACAACGCCTCTTTGAAGCCGCAGCCGATACTTTCTGCCCATCATATTAACTATCCCCATGCATACACCCATGAAGACGGTATTTATGATCAGGAGATTCTCAACAGGAAAGATCTTCACTAGTTCTCCGACACTCACACCAACGAGAAGACTTGCAGCAATACCGCCGCCGCCAACAAAACCCAGAATTCTTTTAGCCTCTCTGGAGTCAAGCAGTTCATTTGTAAAAGACCAGAACTGGAACATCATGAAAGATCCCATCAGCTCAATAAAGATATAAAGCATCGGAAAACTTATCTTAACATCTGCCTTTATAAGAAAAAGAAAGGCTATCGTACCAAAGATATTAACAAAAAAGGTTAACCCAATAATTTTATCCAGTCTATAATAATAGCTTTTCCTGATATAAAAAAATGTTGCCGTTGAAACAACCAGAGCAACACCGATGTACATCAGAGAGAGTTTTGAAGAATCATATCTTTTAAGAAAAAGGGTGTCTCTTACGATTCTTCCCATAACCATGATAGCCACAGCAAGAAACTGATAGAGAAAGAGCATAACAGCTTTGTTCTTTTCCTCTTTTTCAACATTCAAAATAGAAAGTCCTAAGCTCATCTAAACACCACTCTCAAAAAAATCGTTCTGTCGCAATGCTTCCAGCAACACAGAAGACACACAACTTGATAAATTAAGACTTCTGACTTTAAGATCAGGCATTGGAACAAATCTTGTTCTATCGTTATTTTCGTCTATCATTTTCTGCGGTAAGCCCATTGATTCACTTCCAAAAACGAGGAAATCATCTTTCTGATAACTAGCTTTGTCGTATCTCTTCTCACCTTTGGTAGAAAAGAGGTGAACTTTTGTATGGTTTTCAAATCCTGAAATATCTTCCAGTTTATCCCAGATCTTCACATCAACATACTTCCAGTAATCGAGTCCTGCTCTTTTCAAATTTTTATCATTAATTTCAAATCCCAGAGGTTTAATTAAATGCAGCGTACACTTCTGTGCAAGGACTGTTCTGGCAATATTTCCAGTGTTCTGAGGTATTTCCGGATTTACTAAAACCACGTTAAACATTTCTTCTCACAAATACAATTCAAAAGCTGACGTGATATTATAGTTATTGAGTAGTAAAACACAATTTTAAAACCGTTTCAAACTGTCAACGGGATCGACCTCGACTCCCTGATCTCATTTTGCTTCTATTTCCGTTATTTTTTGCTTTAGAAAAATTGTTTGCCTGTGCTTTTCCCGGTTTTCCAGAAGATTTTTCGTTTTTTGAGGCTGATCTTACTCTGCGGAAATGATTATCTTCATTTTTTTTCTTCTGACTTTCAATTTCTTCTTCTTTTTTGCTTTTTCTTCTATCCTGAGGTTTGTCAGTAGATTGTCTTTTTTTTTCAGATTTGTTCAATCTGACAGTTCCATCGCTATTTTGTCCGTAGTTGTTTCTCCTGGGTGATCTTGGTTTCTTTTTGAATTTATCATCTTTCTTTTTTGCTTTGATCTTCTGCAAAACCAACGCACTTTCAAATTCTGCCTTAGTTTCCTGACGGAACCCGTCAATTTCCTGAACTGTAATCTCAGTTTTGAGCAACTTTTCTATTTTCCATAAAAGCGGCTGTTCCTCTCTTGAAACTAATGAAATTGCTATTCCGGTCTTTCCTGCTCTTCCAGTTCGGCCAATACGGTGAATATAGTCCTGCGCCACTATCGGCATATCAAAATTGACAACATAAGGCAGGTCATCAATATCAAGTCCTCTTGCAGCAACATCTGTAGCAACCAGAACATTTACAATACCGTTTTTAAAATCTTCCAATGCATAGTTACGGGCAGCCTGACTCTTATTTCCATGAATTGCCTTAACCTCAATTCCATCCTTAACAAGAAAATCCTTCAGGTTCTCAGCACCGAACTTTGTTTTCGTAAACACTAAAGCTCTCGACCATTTCTCTGTCCTTATGAGCTTGGAAAGCAAAACTCTTTTCTGTTCTTTTCTTACTGGATATACAACCTGATCAACATTGTCTGCGGCTTTATTCTGTGGAGAAACTTCGATCATTTCAGGATCTGTCAGGACTTTGTCGGCAAGTTTCTTTATATCATCTGAAAATGTTGCTGAAAAAAGAAGTGTCTGCCGTTTTTCAGGAATCATTTTCAAGATCTTGCTGATCTCAAATGAAAATCCCATATCCAGCATTCTGTCAGCTTCATCAAGAATCAGTATCTCGACATTATCAAGAACCGCCTGTCTCTGTTTTGCAAGATCAAGAAGCCTTCCCGGGCATGCAACAATTATGTCAACACCGTCATTTAGTCTCTTGACTTGAGGATTATAGCTTACACCACCATAAATTGTCGTTGAAATAAGATCTGTACTTTCACCATATTGAGCAATACTACGCTCAACCTGATTGGCAAGTTCACGAGTCGGAGTGAGCACCAGAACTCTCGGCGGGCATTTTGTGGCCTGACTTTTTCCAAGAAGTTGAAGCATTGGAAGCGCAAAAGCTGCAGTCTTACCAGTACCAGTCTGGGCTCCACCAAGAACATCACGTCCTTTTAGAATTACCGGAATTGCTTTTTCCTGAATTGGAGTCGCCTCAGTGTATCCCTTTTCCCTAACTGTATTCAGCAAATTGTCGTTGAGACCTAAATTATCAAAAGACATAGAATAGCTCCATAAAAAATTCACAGTGAGGACTCTAGTAATAAATCTAATATTGTCAATCGGAGTGATTGACCTGACCCTGCACAGTACGCAGATATTCGCGGAGATTTCCTTCAAAAAGTGCTTTTGAAATAATTTTTAGAACAGCTAAATGTTGCTCGGGATCAGTTTCCGGTGTAATAATAAGAAAAATAAGATCAACCGGCTTTTTATCAGGACTTTTCCATTCAATAGGAGTTCTGCATATTCCTGCACAGACTACTGTTCTTTTAACCATTGCAGTTCTACAGTGAGGAAGAGCAACCCCTTCCCCGATTGCAGTCGTAGCGAGCTTCTCTCTTTCCAGAAGCGGCTGCATAACAACCTGAACGTCATTAATAATGTTTTTCGTTACAAACTGTTTAGAGAGCTCAAATAAAGCCTGATCTCTTGTTGCAGCGAGTATTTCGATAACTCTTCCTTCAAGATATGGATCAAGCATTGTAGATGTGCTATCTGTCCCTTTACCTACTATCAGAGCATCTCTTTCACCGGTTGTCCAGTGTTTCCATTTCATCAGTGTTTTTTCTGATAGCCACGCTCCACCAAGCTCAAATATTACCAGAGCTGGGATAATCGTGTTGAAAATAAGAGTTCCCGCAGCATCATTTAACATTGTGGCTACAAGAATGGTTTCAACTGCCGCCATTCCTGCCTGAGGAAGCATAAGTTTTGGAAGTGCCGCAGTTATCTTGGGATCCTGTCCTGTACTTTTGCAACCTATCCAGTTTCCAACAAGTTTTCCGGTGGAACGAAGGATAACATAGGCTCCAACATAGATTATTGTTTCGCCACTGAATGTTTCGATCTGAACATTTGCACCGATAAGAGCAAAAAAGAACAGATTGAGAACCGGCATTACATTTCTTATCTTCATGGACTCAAAAATTGCGTGGCTGTGAAAGTTCGCGATCAAAAATCCAGCAACAACGGCCGTTATAAGAAAAGGAAGATGAAAGTTCATTGCTCCGGCAATACCTATTGCAATAACACCGGTCATGATAAGAAGCACTTCCACAGATGGAGTTGGATGATCTGAAAGCACTGTGCTTAGAAAACTGTCAAACTCTTTTTCAACATGACTTATCCTTTCCTCTTCTTCAGGAAGACGTTTTTTCAGGGTCAATTTGAGAATTATAAAAATAGCGACACCGATTATCACAGCAAAAAGAAGTTCAAGAAACACTTCCCAGCCAATATGCAGCACAGAAAGCGCTTCGCCTTTTTTCATTGCAACTGCGGCACCAAGGAAGATCGAAAAGAAAATGACTTCGATGATATCATCCAGAACAACGATATTTGCGAGAATATTTTTCAGAGATCCTTCGATTTTCAACTTGTTCATGAGTATGAATATCAAAGCAGGTGCGGTCGCGATCCCGATGCTTCCAATAATGCAGGCATGAATAAAGGAAAACCCGAATATGTAATAAAATCCGGAAGATAGAAGTATGAACGTGAGAAATGCCTGAAGAATACAGATAAGGGCCGGCTTTATTCCAACTGTTTTCAGACGGTCGATGTGAAGTTCCTCTCCAAGAGAAAAAGCTATCAGACCAAGAAACAGAAAAACAAAGAAGTGATAGTTCTCAAAAATGTTGGTATATTCAGCAAAAGTTGAATCAAAAAAGTGATAAAACGGAGAAAAAATAATGATCTCACGAAGATTAGGTCTTGCTTCAAAAAACCTGTGGATTACTTCAAGAAAATGCGGACCAACGATCATTCCACCAAAGATCTGCCCGATGACCTCACCGACATTGAATTTACGAGCGATAACTCCGCAAGTGTATGCAGAAAGAATAAGAAGACCCATTGACATGATCTGAAGCTGCATATGTTCGAGCAAAATTATCTCCTGAAAGTTTTTTCGATTTACTTTACAAGATTTTCGGTAGGAAAGCGATAGATTATATTTAGGGAATTGTTAAGAAAGGTTTCTTTTTATTTGCTCAGCTACATCCTTTTCTACTTCCGCAGTTTTGGCAAACTCATTCCACCTTCCGACAGAATCATTGACTTGTTCAATAATTTCAAGTGGTTTCTTTATGTTCATCTTTTTTGCAACTTCAATCATATCTTCATTTTTTATATCGGTTCTTTTTCCGTTCACTGAAAGCTGGTGAGCGCTGATCCATTTATTTGACGGGTCATATGCATAGGTGACATCATAAGCTGGTGAAAGTTTCCATTTCCCTGTTTTATCCATAAGAAATGATATATTTTTTGTGTGATCGTCCCTGTTTTGCGCAACAACATTGAACACCATCCGCCTAAAAAGTTTTTCTGCATCACTATAAGGAAGATGAAGTTGTCTCATTACCTGAAAAACTTGTTCATAGGCATAAGAACTGGGATCGTTATAATCAAAATGTGCAATCGCACAAAGTGTCTGCATATGAGTCTTTTCTTCCCCAAGTCTGTCAAATCTTTTTGTCATGAAATGGGATCTACCGTTTTCATGCAGAAGTTTGCACTCAGACATTTCAATTCCACAATCAAGAGCCATAAGATAGTAAGCATATTCAATATTTCCATAACCTTTAGCTTCCAAAAGCTGTGTTTCACTCACTCCGTCAAACTTTAGCAACCAATATTCAAAACCTTTAAGTCCATCAATTTGCCCTGATCTAACTTCTCCTGTTTCAGGATTGTAAGCAATAACAGCTTTTGCTCTGGCACCACCGGCAGAAGTTCCAACTCTGAATATTTCGTGAACACCATCATCAGTCAGATCAGCCGTAAATTCTTTCCTGCTACTTAAAATATCCTTAGCCAATTTAACAAGATTTTCTATCTCAATGGGATTTGATCTTTCAGACATTACTGCCGGCTCAAACTCAAGCGCTCCCATTCCCCGTCTTCCAATATAACAAAGCCGTTCTATAGGATTCATACTTTGAGAAGTTTTTCCCGAAGCTGCAAGCCACGCATCAATAATTCTATTACCGAATCTATCCGGAAGAGAATCCGCGAGGAGGCCCGGAAGACCTTTAAAAGTTTCATAATTAAGCGCCGGATATGAAAAGATCGTTCCACTTTCAGCTTTCGCGAGTGGCATCTGAAGAGGAGAAAGAGCTAAACCTTTTCTCAAAAAACTTCTGTCAAACTCGAAAGATGCACTTTTTGAGCTTTCATCCCACGCGACAGCCCCTGCAAATTGTCCCCAAATGTTAACTTTTGCAATATTTACCAATTGTAATCCTCCTTGGGGACTTCCCGCACAACATTTTTAGATTTCCCCGCCCTTTTCCTCTTCTTTTCCTCTTCTTTTAAAAGTTTTATCGGGCTTAAAAACGACTGAACCTCAAAAGCATCAAGAATATCAAACTTATCAAGAGCCCTAAGCACTTGAACCAGAGTGAGTAGAGTCACCGCCCTTCCTGATTCCATTCTGCTTATTGTTGTTCTGTCTAGACCAGCTATATCAGCAACTTCCTGCTGTGAAATATTTTTATTTATTCGCATCTTTTTTATGTTGCGGCATATCTCCCTAACAATTTCAGGATCAGCCATTGCAGCCCAGTTATTTTTAGCCATATCAACCTCCTAAAATATCACAACATCAGATATAGTGTAGCTTATTTTCATCATTTTGCAAGAAATACAAGATTTTTGACGCTTTAAAGCTACAAGAAGCTCATCGTCAGTTTAACGGTTTTCCAAATGCTTTTCCAGAACTTCCTTTTTTAGATTATATTTCCTTGCTGTATACCACTTTTTAAATCCCATCAACTGATTTATATGAAGCATCGGCGGGTTGTTTTCAGCATTTGCTGTGAAAATATATTCAACAGTCGGTTCTTTTTCCTTTAACAATTCAACCATCATCGATTTAAGGGCTTTTCCGATTCCTTTTTTCTTGTAAGGAGTCAGCGTGCCTGTTCCAAGCTGATGCATCCTGTCATTCAGGGATCTATTTAGTAAGCACTGGGTAAAGGATATCACTTCATTTGAATTTGTATCAATAGCGACCAGCTGATATGAATCAATGCCCTTTTTTGACCAAAATTCAAGTCGGGTTAAAAGAAATTCTCTGGTTGTATACAGATGATTATCCGGCTCTTCTCCTTGGGGCCTTGTTTTATAGAAATCTTTAATCAGTCTTAAAAATGAATCCATATATTCTTCAGGAAATTCATTAAACCAGAGCTCTGTTTTTAAATTGGGGGCATTTTTGATCACTGCAGTTGTCTGATCAAGATATTCAGTCGGAACTTCGTTAAGATACATTCGGCTAACGGAGAGATTCATATCTTCCGTTCCACCCACCGTTTCTATCCATTTTCTGTAACCTGGTATTGGAGTATTGAGCCAGAATCCACCTCTTGTCCGTTCATTCTTTTCCATCCAGACATTAAGCTTTTCAAGCAACAAAGTTGATAGCCCCTGTCGTTGATATTCCTTTAAAATATCTATCCACACAGTGCAATCGTCTTTGGATTTTTCAATATAACCATATCTTATCCTACCGATAATTTTATCTTTTTCAGTGTCAAAAATCAGATGATGCTCATCTCTCCATGAATCCAAAAACTCTTTATTCATCTTTATGGTATCTTCAACAGCATTCACCTGTGTACTTGGATAGTTATCTTCAATTATCTGCTTAAAGAATATGTGAAATCCCTCCCACTCTGCCTGTGTCGCATTTTGTGTATCAAGCAATCTGATTTCAAATCTTTCTTTCATCTTCCTCCTCCTTCCAGCATGGATCAACAATGCAGAGAAACTTGAGATCTTCATCACCTGAGTTTTTTATATGCTGAACTGATCCAGCAGGTATAAACACGGAATCTCCCGGATTTAAAAACTGGGTTTCATCATTGATATGCATAACGCCCTTTCCGCTCAGGATCACATAAACTTCCGATGATTTTTTCAGTGTATGAGGTGTTGTGGACTCACCTACTTTCACCGTTGCGTGAGCAATACTGCAACTCATTGAAAGATCGTCTCTTTGCGGGTGAAACACCTCGCGAATAAGTGACCCGTCAGTTGTTATAAAAGGTTTAATGCCTGAGATTGTTTTATAATTCATTTTAATATCCTGTTTTTTTTATTTCTTCTTGCTGAGAATTCCCAGACGACTTTTAGTGATCCGTATCTGTCAATTGTTACTTCCTGCAGAGAAATTAACTTCCAATCAGAATGTAACAGCTCCTCAACATCTTCTCTTATAAAAAATCTCTTGGGGTTTCCACTAACATTTAAAACCCGCTCTTCTATTAGGATATTACCTTCAGATCCGTGATGAATATCTCTGGTTGAATTTAACCGTCCTATAAAAAGTCCATTTGGTTTTAACACTCGAAAAATCTCATTAAAAATTTCAACTGTCTTCGATCTTTTAAAATAATGTAAACTCAAACTGGCAACAACAGATGTAAAGCTATTATCTTTGAAAGGGAGCTTTTCTGAGTGATCCAAAACCCGAAAATCTATATCTGACAGGTCTTTTCTGTTTTTCTCAATAACATCAGATTTTTTATCAGTAGAAATAAGGTTCTTGCTCCAATTGCTAATTATTTCAGAATCGATCCCCGAACCACACCCCAGCTCAAGTACAGCCTTGCCATCTTTGCCTTTGAACTCATTTTCCCATTTACCGAGCCATTTAAAATCGTCTTTCATAATACTGTTTCCATAACCTCATATCTTTTCCCCCTACACATCCATTTTTGAGATTTTTATATTACAACGCTTATGATTTAGTTTCAGGCGTACTCTTTATAAATTTAAACGCAAGCAACGCTGTTACCGCAATCAGGATTCCGTTAACAAGAATAATATCATAAAGATTAAAATGGTGAATCAAACCCATGGCCATCAGATATGCCAACGGGAACGAACCATACGCAACGGTATTTAAGATAGTAAAGAATCTTCCATGATAATCAGAAGATATCTCTCTGGTGTACATTGAGATTGCACTGATGTTAGTAGTATTCAGGAAAAAGCCAAAAATAATCATTCCCACAACAATTATATAGATAGACTTCCCGAAAAAGATAAGAAAAAATGGAATAGAGATCAGTAAAACACTGTACTGAACAATACGAACATTTTTTGTTATCACTTTTTTTGCAAGATAGAAAGAAGCAATAATTGCACCGATCGGCAGTCCGCTTTCAGCAAATCCAAACGCTTTAGCCCCCAGTTTCATATAATTCTCGATGAGAATTGGCAGATAAACCGTCATCGGAATAAGAAAAATGTTAACAAGTGAAAAGAGCACAAACATTTTTGCAATTGTTGGTCGATCTAAAATATATTGGTATATTGATTTTGAGGAAGATTCTTCTTTGTCGCTCTCTTGCACTGCTACTTTCTGAGGAACATATTTAATAAACATTTCTGTAACGGCTGAGAGAAAAAATGAGACCGCATCAAAAAGAATTGCATAAAAAACGCCAATATAACCAACAAGAACTCCACCCAAAGCTGCTCCTATGAATTGAGCTCCGAACTGAACAGTTGTATTCAGAGATATAGCCTCTTGCTGATCTTCTTTTTTTACAATTGCAGGGATAATTGATGAAACCGCTGGATTAAAAAAGACAAGTGAAATATTTAAAAAGAAAACCGCAATGTAGATATAAATTGGGTTCTGCACTTCCCAGTAAATAAGCCCAGCTAAAACAAAACTTATTGCCGAAGAAATATAATCACTGCCAAAAATTATCCATTTTTTATTCCATTTCTCAACAAGTGGACCAGCCCCAAAACCAAAGAGCAGGAAGGGAAGAGAACTAACAAGAAGAGCTATTACAAACCCTTGATTATCCCTTAGTTCAGCGACAAAATACCACGAGAGGGCAATAAGATAGATTTTACTGCCAACTTGACTCACCAACTGCCCTTGCCAGAGGAGAAAGAAGTTTTTGTTTCGTTTAAGGATACTCATTTTATTCTCCGTTTCATCCCATTTTCTTTAGGAAACGAATATTTAACATAGTTATATCATCAGATTGCACTGCATTTTCCGTGAATTTCTCTACATCTTTAGAGACCGTCTTAACAATCGTCGTTGATGAATTAGTGAGTGGCAATTTCACGGTATGTAAGAGTCTTTCACAACCATATTGTTCATCTTCCGTATTAAAAGCCTCCGTCACACCGTCGGTGTAGAGGAAAAGAGATTCGCCATATTGCAGTTGCAGGGTATGTAGTTCATACGATGCATCCGGAAAGGCTCCAAGAGCCGGAGAGGGATATACCTCTATCATTTCTGTACTATTTTCAGTAATCATAACAGGTGGGTTATGTCCGGCACAGGTGAATTTAATATCTCCGGTACGAATATCTAATACTCCAATAAAAACAGTAACAAACATGCAATTTTCATTATTTTGCAACAACTCGTTATTTACTATTTTCATAGTCTCTGAAGTAGATTTTCCCGCAGTAGCAGTCGCCTTTATCAATGTCTTTGTTACAGCCATAAAAAGCGATGCTGGAACACCTTTTCCAGAAACATCACCAATAAGAAAACAAAAATGGTTTTCATCAACAAAAAAGAAATCATATAGATCACCACCAACTTCTTTAGCCGGATTTATTGTTGCAAAAACATCAAACCCGTGTGGTGATGGGAAAAGTGGAAAAACTTTGGGTAAAATACTCATCTGAATTTTGCGTGCAATCTGCAATTCACTCTCGATTTTCTGTTTGCCTGCAGTCACCTTCTTCAGCGTGTCTATCTGCCGTATAAGTGAAAGTTGCATATCATTAAAAGACTGAGATAATTTCCCTATTTCATCTGACGACAAGTCCTGCTCAATAGAATGGTTAAAATCTCCTGCGGCTATAATTTCTGTGATTTTAGAGAGCGTGGTAATCCGTCTGGTTATTTGTCTTGTCACCATAATGATAGACAAAATAAGAAGCACTATTCCAACAAAAGAGATTAAAAACGTCATCTTTGTCAGTCGGTGGAGTGGAGCAAAAAGCTCACTTTTGGGAAAGACGATAGCAATATACCAATCCATTGATTCTATTGGACTAAAATAAACAATATGATCTTTGCCATCTATCTCATAAGGGAGAAACCCGGTTTGGCCCTGTTTAATGCGTTGCGATATCTTCTTCAGCCGAGGGTTACTCAGCTCAGCAGCATACTCAGCCAAAGATTTCTTCATAATAATATTTTTGTCGGGGTGAGAGATAAATCGCCCGTTTTGAGATAATAGAAATATGTGCCCTGTCTCTAAGATTGAGATGGATGAAGCAATTTTATTAATCTTTTCCAGTGTTATATCTGCTGTAGCTACACCTATAAAGTCGTTATTCTTAAATATGGGCGTAGAAAATGTGGCCATTAATTCTTCTCCGCCACCTTTATCAAAATATGGTTCACTCCACAATGCTTTTTTCATCTCTTTTGGTCTGGCATACCACTTTTGGTTGAGATAGTCATAACCCTTTTCATTGAGATTGGTAAAGGTGATCTTTTTATCTTTTCGGTAGGCATATGGTGAGAACTTTTCTGTTTCTATGTGATATTTATGTGGCTCAAAAGCGGCCGCCATACCAAAAATATTGCTGTTGATGCGAATGCCACCTTCCATCTGTTTTTTTAGAATATCGGGGTTATCACTGTATGTTTCCGCCAAATTTTGAGGGATTTCTTCAATCGGTTTTGTAATAAGTTCTATTTTATCAATGGTGCTGCTGACAATAGTTTCCGAGTTAATGATTGTCTGCTCTACCACAATAGATACCGATGTTTTATAGCTAAAATAACCAACAGCAACCATTACCGGCAGCACAAGCAGTAGCGTTAAAAGGATGTATTTTGAGGTAATGCTATTTCTAATCATGGGCTATGTGTAAAACAAAAGAGAGGATGTTCTTTCCATCTTTATAGTGATATTCAACGGCATCAGACATTTTACGCGTGAAAAAAATTCCAAGTCCACCGATGGGACGCTCTTCAACGCCTGAAGTCGTATCTGGAGGCTCTTTTTCAAGGGGATTAAATGGTACACCACTATTGGTTACGGTAATAATGATTTTTTCCTGTGGTTCTGTCTTAGAGTCAATGGTTAAAGAACCTTCACCATCCGGATACGCATATTTAATCACATTAATAAGAATCTCTTCAGCAATGAGTTTCAGTTTAAAAAGAGACTTTTCCTCTAGGCCGGAATCCTTACCAACCTTGACAATAAAGGCAAGCATCTCAGAAAAATGCTCTTTGGTTGCCGGATAGGTAAACGAGTATATCATAATGATTCTATTGCTGATTCAACACTGTCAAAAATGGAAAGAAAAACGGTAAACCCTGACAATTCTATCACATCTTTAACATTCGAAGTAAGAGAGGCTAAAACAAAACGTCCGTCGATCGTTTTAATTTTCCGTGTGACTTTCAGAATTGTTTGTAATCCAGCGCTACTGATGTATTCCAACCCGCTTAGATCCATAACAATTTTAGTGTCTCCCTCATCAATATGGAAGAGTATTTTTTTTTCTGCATCAGGTGCGGAGATAGCATCAAGACTTCCAGCCAATATGAAAACTGCCACACCATCCTGACTTTTTCTCTGAATTTCTATTGTATTATCCATTGCGTTGTCCTCTTATCTTTTGTTAACAATTACGTCGACTAATATACCAATCAAAGTGCTATAAAACAATAAATTCGGACTGATTTTATTTGATTTCAATCAAGTTCTGAGATTATTTCATCATGAAACATGATCCAGCATTTCTTCTTTATTCATAGATGTATTACGGACACGCAGTATGCTGGGCGTTATTTTTTATGTATAGAGATTGTAAATTTTTGTTAATTTACAGATTTTTATGGTTTTCCTGGATACCCCAGAGTTTCTCTCGTTGCGTATGCAACATCATTTATTGCATAATAAGTAGCCATAAAATTATCTAAATCAAATGCACTGATATAACTCACAATAGAAATATCATAAACAGGATCATAAACCATTAAAGTTAAATTACCAATAATGGCTCCATTATGACCATATCCAAGATTTTGTTTGTAAAAACAACCCAACCCATAAGTAGGTTCGGCTGTTGACACCTCATTTTTCATTATTTCTACTGATGACGGAGTAAGAATGTTCTCTCCTTTCATTAGTGTACGAATATAAGTATTAAGACTTTTCATTGTCGAATAGCCATTTCCTTCTGCTACATGAGCGCTCATGTTGTAACTACATATTTCTTCTACATTATTTGCATCAATTAACATATGTCCACAAGAATGTGGTAATGGAAGCTCCTGATCAGTAGCGAGATATGAAAAATGCATATTAAGTGGAACGGGAGAACTTGATCCATAGAGATAATCATGTAGATAATCAGTCAGATGTTTCTGTGTCCCTGAATGAAATGAATAAATCCGCGCAACAATCTCTCCTACGATCGCATATCCTGTATTACTGTAGTGATAACCAGTACCGGGTGGAAAATAAGAAAGGTCGTTGCTTACAATTTGTTCAAGCATTTCTTCTGTAGTAAACTGATGGTTTGGATCCAGATTCTGAGTGTATTCTGTATAGCTTGTACCTCCACAACCAGGAACCGTATCATTGTCTACATCGTAAATACCGGCACTATGTTGCAATAGCATTTTTATAGAAATATCATCTTTGTTCGGAATATTCCAAGCACTTGTTGTTGGTACATAAGTAATATTACTTCCTAGTATTGTGTCAGTAATTTTATCTTCAATATTCAACCAACCATCTTCCTGCATATTCAAAACGGCAGTAGATGTGAAATTTTTTGTATTACTGGCGAACCGAAAATAAGTGTCTGCTGTTATTGGCTGATAATTTTCTCCTGCCGAACTGGAAAACCATGATCCCTCAGGAGTTTGGACGAAGATGTTTAAATTGGGAAGAGTTTTCCCAATTTCTGTTTCAACCCCTAGGCGGGTATTTGTTACAGCCAGATCTATTTTTTCTTGCAGGGAAAGTTCAGCATTTTCCTCTGTTTCCTTGCAAGATATTATGATCGCTGAAAAAATTAAAACGAAAATCAGGACATTAAATAGTTTTTTTTTGTTCATAGCTTTATTATTTTAATAATTTTCAATTATCACCTCAAAACCCTGTTCATATTTAATCTCTTCTTTTGAACTTTAGTGATTATCTCCCACTGAGTCAAATATCTTGAACAGGATATTTGAGATCTTTTGATACTTTTCAGACTGAATATTGGATTCCCGACTTCACAGAAATACCAATCAAAACTCCAAACTTCTTGACTTATTATCGACAATATTTTACATTTTATTAGTCTATTATCCGTTGATATTAAGAGAAAAAGAGGAGTTCCACACATGAGTAACACAAATTCACGATTTCCAACGATTAGAAAACTCTGTTTAGCAAAAGATGCGTATAACCACTGTGAAGAGAATGATACTCTTTTCAAAGAGGCGATGATTGAAAATTATAAATACCAGCTGGAGCAGCAGCCTTTTTTTAAATATCTTGCTGAAAAATCCGGGTTTTCCATAGATCAGATCGTTGATTACAAAGATGTGTTTAATATTCCGCCCCTTTTTGTCGGGACAATGAAAATGAACCGCTTTTGTAATGTTCCAGATGAGGAAATTGCTCTGACGCTGACCAGTTCCGGTACTGGTGGACAGAAAACACAGCTGAATTTGGACAAAGAATCTTTGGACAATTTAGAAAAACTTGCTGTGAGCTCTTTTGTTGATCTTGGATATGCCGATGAAACGCCGGCGCATTATATTGTGCTTGGGTATTCCCGTGATAAATCGAGTCAAATCGGTACAAGTTGGAGTGATGAACAGGTGATGCAGTATGCGCCACAAAAATCGACCCATTGGCAAATTCACTGGAATGACGAGACGCAGAGATTCGATTTTGATTATCACGAAACAGCTAATTTGTTGATTTCACTGGCAGAAGATGCTCCAATCCGTCTGATTGGATTTCCCGCTTTTATGCATCAGGTGGTTGAAGAAGTTGTAAGGATCAAACCCAATCTTCGAGTGCATCCCAAAAGTTTTATTATTGCTGGCGGCGGATGGAAAAACCATAATGGAACACCGATGACTCACAGCGACTTTGCACAATATGTTGAAACCAGTATTGGTCTTCCTGCTGAAAATGTCAGAGATAACTATGGTATGGCCGAGCATGGCGTTCCCTATTCATCCTGCAGCGCAGGACATCACCATGTGCCGATTTATGGTCGATTGCAAGTTGTTGATCCTCTGACCATGAAGGGAAAACCGCTTGGTGAAGAGGGCCTTCTGAAGCTTTTGACGCCATATAATACAACGCAACCGAATCTCGCTGTTTTGTCAACGGATCTTGTCACCCTCGGTGATAACTGTCCGTGTGGCGTTAAAGGACCGTATATAGCAAGTATACGACGAGGTGGCAAAGTGAAGCATAAGGGATGTGCGATTGCTGCACAAGAGATTTTGAACGCAGCACAGAAATAATTACCCACATGAAATGACGGAGCTACCATGAGCACAACACAATTCAGGCACATGATTTTCGGGACACGATACGATTTTCCGATGAATCTTCCTTTTGAAAATCTTAAAGAGCTTTTTTCAGACGAGATTCTTACAAAGAAAGAAAATGAATTCAAAGAGATTCCCATTGATGCCATTTTAGGAGTTTTAGAGCGGACCGGAGATATCTTCTCAAATCCAGACTCACGATATTATAAAACAGCGTTAAAAGAACTGCCCGAACTGATAAATTACGCACCATCAATGGTTGCTGCAGGTTTGGACATGCTCCCCTTTTTGCTCTCAAGAGACCATCTTCAAGCTCGCCTGAAGTGTATTGGAGACTACAAAGCTTTAGATCACTTTGTCTCTTTACGGCATGAAAAATATAGAAGAGCAATGCCGGTTGGATCCGTCTGTCATATTGCTGCGGGGAATGTTTTTCTTGGCTCAATAGACTCTCTTCTCTATGGAATTATCACCAAGAATATCAACTTGCTCAAGATATCCAAACAAGATTCTGTTTTTCCAACGCTCTTCTTCGAGGCACTAGAAGAGGCTGACACTGAAAATATAGTAATGCCATACATTGCAATGACCTACTGGAATAGGACAAATACGAAAGCGACAACATTTATTAAAAATAAGTTTGAGGCGATTCTTCTTTTTAGCGGTCAGCAGGCAGTAATTGAATATAAAAGCGGTCTCTCTTTTAAGACAGAACTTATCGCTTTTGGTCCTAAGATCAGCTTTTCAATTATCACAAAGAACTTGTCAAAAAGTGAACTGCACACTGCGGCGGAAGGACTTGCTTCCGATATTGTTTTGTGGGAGCAGAGAGCATGTACTTCATGCCAAAACATATTTATTGAACAAGATGAAAATAGTGATTATTTTATTTCTCAGCTGGTTGAGGAGCTAGAAAAGATATCAAAAACTTATCCTCAAACGGCCCTTGATGTGAACTCAAAAGTTGATATCCGAAAAGTTCGCGAACTTGCAAAATGGGATGAGTTTTGTGGTAAAGGACAGCTTTTTGAAGGAGATAAAACAGATTATACTGTGCTTGTCAACCACAGCTCGGACATTACAGACTCACCGCTCAACAGAACTGTTATCGTAAACATTATAGACAGTTACAAGTCTATTTTAGCTGGAAATATTACCTATTTAAAATATTACATGTCAACCATTGCAGTTGCAGGACACAACTCTTTGGAAATTATAGAAGATTTTACAAAGTTGGGTGTTATGCGCTTTTGTGAGCCTGGGACGATGGCTCTTGGCGCAGATATGGAAGCGTCTCATGATGGGCTTTTTATCCCGGAACAGCTTATTAGATTTATCAATCTTGATGATTTGCCACCGAGTGAGTTTGAATTTGCCTATTTGAAACCAGAACAAAGGGACAAATATCTTTTAGCCAACCTTAACAATTTGCTTTTAGATGCTAAGAAAAGTCCTTTTTATCAGAAAAAGTTTAAGGATCACCCTTTTAAAGTCTCCTCTTTGGAAGAATATGCCACACTGCCGTGTATAGAAAAAAAGGAGCTTGCTGCAAACTGTCCTCCGAAATCTATGGAAATGTTGACCGAAAAGCCGAAAAGAGCGTATATTTTCTCCGCCGGAGGCACGACAGGGTTAAAGAAATATGTCTATTATTCAGCCGACGAATTTGCGAAATCATCAAAATACTTTGGGCAGGGATTCAAAGCTGCTGGAATTACTGAAGACGATGTTGTTGCAAACTTTTTCAACCCGGGAGCTCTCTGGACTGCTTTTCCAGCCACAAATCGTGCACTTGAAGAGACAGGCTGCACCATTCTTTCATTGACTGCAAATCAATCAATGGAAATGACTCTAAACTATTTGAAGGAGTTCAACGCAAACACCATTTTAGGAATTACGGGAAGTCTTGTTCTGCTGGCACAAAAAGCTGAAGAGCTTGGCATAGATATTTCATTGGATAAGATCCTTTTCTCGGGAGAGCCAATGCCTAAAAGTGCTGAAGAATACTTAAAGAAAGTATTTAACGCCCAAAAAGTGAATTCACTAGGATATGCAGCAGTTGAAGTTGGACCTATTGGATATCAGTGTGAACATTGTCTTCCCAATGAATATCATATTTTTGATGATTTTTGTTATACAGAGATTGCAGCTGATGGAAATATTGTTCTAACAACTCTTGGACGAAGGTTGCACCCTCTTATTCGATTTAAAGTGGGAGATCGCGGAGAAAAAGTCACATCAGAGTGCAAATGTGGACGACATACTACAAAGATAAAGCTTCTTGCCCGCATGGATGACATGATAAAATTAACGAATACCGAGATATTTTTAAGTGAAATTTTTGATGCAGTCGACAAACATCCTACACTCTCTTCATTTTTCCAAATTATTGTTTCATCCCATAATGGTAAGACCGATTTACTCTTTAAAATTGAATCGTTACATGATTCAGAACTTCCAAAGAACGAAGCATTTATTGAGAGTGTTCGACAATCAATAATTTCATCTTGTGGTGATATGAGAGATGATTGGGATAATTTTATTGTGAGAGATTTTAGAGTTGAAATACTCGCACCTCTTTCAATTGAACGAGTAGGAAGGACTGGTAAAATTAGACGAATAGTTGATACAAGACAGGAGCGATAATGAAAAAGTATTATTCTAAGATTTCAATACCCAGCAATATTGTCTATCTGGAACTTGCGCTTAATGTTGTTGATTATGCCGCAAAAAGTATTGGATTTTTGAAAGAAGATCTAACAAAAATTCATCTGGCATCAGAGGAGTTTATTGCTACGGTAATCTCGGATGCTTTCACACCTGAAGAGGAGGGAGTTTTTCACATTATTTGTCAAAGAATTCCAACAGGAATTGAAATCATTATAAATGAGAAGGGGCTTCCGTATGATCTGCGGCACCTTCCTCAATTTAATCCTGAAGATTCACTTGAAGATCAGACAGGGGCTGGACTTGGACTCTTTTTAATAAAGAAAATGATGGATGAGTTTGAGATTGTAAATTTAGGGACAGAGGGCCGATCAGCTCACCTTATTAAACACCTCCCACAGTCGAAAATAACCGATCTTATTAATCAGGAAGAGGCAACGCCTTTTGATGACGAAAAGAAAATCCCCGCTAGAGAAAATGTCTCATTTATCATAAGAAATATTGCAGAGAGTGAGGCAATTGTAGTCTCTCAATGCATTTATAAAGCGTATGGTTATTCATATCTTTCGGAACATGTCTATTATCCGGAAAGAATTATTGCTTTGAATAAAAGCGGCCATTTTATGACCGCTGTTGCCGTGACAGATCAAAATGAATTTGCGGGGACATGTCAGTTAACTGTTGAGGAGGGAGCAGCCGTTGCCTCACTGGGTCAGGCTGCTGTAAAACCTGAGTTTAGAAACAATCGGTGTCTGCGATATTTAACGACTTATTTGATTGATAAAGCACGAGAGAGAAGTATTTATGGACTTTTTGTTGAGGCAGTAGCGAACCATAAATTTTCTCAGTTGGGGGCTCACAAAGCAGGGATGAAAGATTGTTCGATTTTGCTTGGATACTGTCCTGCATCGATGAAGTTTGCTAAAATTGGAGAGATAGAGGGGGAGAGAACCTCCATTGTTCAATCGTATATGAAGATCAGTGAAACAGCGGCAAAGCAGATCTATGCTCCATCTCATCACCAAAAGATGATTTCTGAAATATATGATAATATCGGCGTAGAAGTTATTTTTACGGGATCACCAAAAAACAGTTCCTTTGCACAAACAAGTGTTATAAAAACAAAATATCTAAATGCCGCTCTTTCAGCTACGATTAAAGTGATTGAAACAGGGCGAAACTTGCTTTCAACACTAAAAAGTGAATTGAAAGCGATATGTCTGAAAAAATATGAAGTTGTCTTTCTTCATTTGAGCCTTGAGAAACCGGAAAACGAGCAATTTGTGAAAGAGATTGAGAAACTGGGGTTTTTCTTTAGTGGCGTTTTGCCCAATGATACCAAAGGTGATTCACTTATTCTGCAATATTTGAACAATGTTGATGTAACAATATCAGAGTTGGATCTTGCATCTGAATTTGCTCAAAAGCTTGGGGGTTATATTGAGATCTGTAAAGAGAATCATCCGTTGAAACAGTTGATCATGAGCGGAGAAAGTGAACATTTAGAATTTAAATCGACTCTTCGTTGGAATTTGAAAACAGATAAAAAAGATAGTGCGCTTGAAATTTCTGTTATGAAAACCATTGTGGCATTTTTAAACAGCAAAGGAGGAACACTCCTCGTTGGCGTTGAAGACAGTGGAAATATTCTTGGAATTACAGCTGATAAGTTTAAGAATAACGACATGTTTTTACTCCATTTCTCTACCATGATTCAGAATTATATTGGTGTCGAACATAATGATTTTATTGAATATTCACTGGTTGAAATAGCGCAAAAACAGGTGCTTCAAGTCGATTGTATTGAAAGTACAAACCCCGTTTTTCTAAAAAATGGCATCAAAGAAGATTTTTATATTCGGAGCGGACCGTTGAGTCTGAATCTGAACACAAAAAAAGCTATAATGTATATTTCTGAGCATTTTGGGAAATAGTGAACCTGCCATATTTAATATCAGGATTGTATTTTCATTCCGTTTAATCTCCCAATAAAATAGCATCCGTTAGACTTGTTTCCATTCATTGTTGTGTAGACAACTTCTTCAAAAACAATCTCATCAAAATCTGAAAGCAAAAAATTTACATATTCTTTGCTGTGATGCCTGACAAGGGCCCCCTCAGGCAACTCAAACACTCCGTAATCCCCGTATTTTTCAGAGAACTTCTTATATCGTCTAATGTTCCTTTCATCACTATTAAGCATATAGTCATTTATATAGAGAAATCCTCCGGGTTTAAGTACCCTTTTTATTTCCTTTATCAAATTCTTTTGATCTTCACTACTTGCAATACAGGTGAGAACTGCTATGAGTAAAACTGCATCCATCGAACGATCTTTAAATGGAAGTCTACCACCCTCATTGACCGATAAATCCAGTTCAGGATAAAGACGCTTACCACGATCAATCATTCCTGATGAAAAATCAACACCATTAAGGCTCTTATAACCAGCCTCAGAAAGCTGGTTCAACACTCTTCCATAACCACATCCGACATCAAGTATTTTCATATCCTTTGAAACATGTTTTTTGAATTCATTCATCTGGAATGGTGTGGGAAAGTTCTTTGTTTCTGCTACACTGTTCCAGTATTTTTGTTGTGATTTCATAATATTTCAACTCCACTAAGCTTCTTTGCCATCTCAGCCATTTCCCTATGCTCTCTATGCCAATTCTCAATTTCTTCAATATGAAAAAACCCAATATCAAGACTTTCATCAGAGATCTTTATCTCTCCAGATTTTATTTCACATAAATAAAGAAGATGAACCGATGTATGAGGTTGATCAAACATTCCCGGCAATCGTGAAAACACTTTCACAAGTTCTATCGGCTCAACATCAAGAGCTGTTTCTTCAAGGAATTCTCTTTTTAAAGATTCCTCAGGAGTTTCACCATTTTCAGCCCAACCTCCAGGCAATCCCCAGCATTTATCTTCTGCTCTTTTTTCAAGAAGTATTTTGCCATCTTTTGAAAAAACTGCTCCATTAACTCCAATTTTCGGAGTAATATATCCAAGTTCTTTTTTAAACTGATCCGTAATTTCCATTTCAGGTATTTCAGTCAGAATTGAATACTGTTCCGATGTCAATTTCAGCAACTCTTCGTATCTTGCCAAATCATATTTATCTTTTGAATAGTTTAGTCCCAGTTGAGCAATTGAGCGGATCTTATCAAGAAAGTTCAGCATTTCTTTTCTTCTCCTCTTCAAAAATAAAGTCAATTACCGCACCATTATTGTGATGTCCAATTACGCCCGTTGCAACATCTTTTAATTTTTGAACCCCATTTGAAATGGCGTATGATCTGTCTGCAATGTTAAACATGCTTAGATCATTGAGATTATCTCCAAAAACCACCAGTTCGTAATCCTGAATTCCTGCATATTTAATCAGCTCATTAATTGCGATGTGCTTCTGCGCATTGTGAGCATAAACAGTCAGCCAATACCAGCCGGGAGAATACCTGTTTTCAAGGAAGTGAATCGAAAGTTTATCAGCAAACGGAGCATTTGATATCTTTTTAAAAAGTGGTTCCAGAGCTTCTTTTTTGTCTATAAAATTCAGACAGACAATGTTATGATCATTTTTTTCTGAAAAGGAATATTCGTCTGGCATGAATCTTGGATCTTCTGAATTTATTCTATCGTTTCTGTACCACTCAATTCCTCCATTTGTAACAGAAGGAAAAAACAGATAGTCATTTTTACCAAAAACTGAAAAGATGGGTGGTTTTTTAAACTCTTCCGCCATTTTGAGAATAGCGGCAACTAAACTCTTTTCCAGATCATTGATAACAAGATGTTTTCCTGTGTGAAAATCACTTATAAAAGCTCCGTTAAACTCGATCACAGGCAGTTTAAAATCCACACCTTTAAGAATTTGTTGTATAGATTTCACACTTCTTGCTGATGCGACCGTGAATAACACTCCTTTATTGATGAGATTATTGAGCTTTTCTTTCTGTTTTTCAGACAGTTGAGCATTTTCATCCAGAAGTGTCTGATCTAGGTCACTGATGTAGAGTTTTTTCAATTTAAGCTCTCATTCTTTTAAAGATCCAACAACCACTATTCTATCTGTTGATCCAACTGGAACATTTCTATTATACCCACCAAAAATTTTAATGTTTGAGAACTCTAAACACTTCAAAATATTTAAAAGATCCTCTTTTATCCAACATTTCATAATGAAATTCATATATCCAGAGGAGTCCTGATTTTCCACCCATCTATTTTGAATTCTCCCATCATATTCAACACATGATTAGTAATATTCTCATAAAGTATCACCATCTCATCAGTATCCGAACTCACAACAGCTTTAACAAAAAGATTTTGAAAAACTTTATCAGGAAAATCCGGGATCATATATTTCTTTTTATCATATTCATTCTCAAGAAACCGAATTACCTTGTTTGCAGATGCAGCTGGAAAACCTACAAACTCAGAATAAGTTGAGTAAATCTCTTTCAAATAGCAGTGATAGACAAAGCTGAATGTCTTTCTGCTATGTTTATATACCTCATGCAAATTGTCCTGCATATCCCAAAGGAAATATTTTTTTATTTCACTGGAAATGTCAGACATTTCGTCAAACGGCTTTTTCATCCAATCAGTAGACTGCTTGACAACCTCTCCTAATTCACCAGTTTTGTCAAACAGTATTTCTCCACTGGCAAACATATGTGCAGTAACACAACTTCTACTTGCTATCTCTTCATGAAAATACTTCAATATCTGCTCTTTTGGGTTGGCAAAATACTCAATAAGATATCCGTCTACTACTTTATTACCCCGTTCTCTCCAATCGATCCCGGATTTAAGCAAAAGATGAAGGTCAATATCTGAATGTTCTGATGGATTTCCAGTTACATAGCTCCCGCAAACCAGCGCCCCAATAACGTCTTCATTTTCTTTCCAATCATTTAAAAATAGTTCTACCGCTTGTCGCCACTTTTCCATCAGTTACTCCCGTTTAAACTTTCAATTTCGTCACAAAATTATCTATTTTCTCATGCACATCCATTCGCTCAAGATCCTCACCTTTTATAACAGATTCAACCATTAAGCTCGCAACAGGCTCTATCTCAAGATGTGAAAAATAGTGCTCAATAGCTCTCCCTATTTCAATATTTAGCCAATCTCACACGATTTATCAACTCATTATCATTTTTTGCCTTTTCACCAATTATTCGCCCCATCTCTTTCTCTGATATATTCTTCCAGTCGTCTACTTTCTTTGTGTATGAATAAATTATTCCCCTTGATGAACTTATAACTGCTCCCAAACCATCTTTATCAAAAAACACCTTCATTTTATCTACATCTCCACCTTGTGCTCCAAACCCTGGGACAAGAAAAGGTGTGTGAGGAAGTTCTTTTCTGATTTTTTCTGCTTCCATCGGATGAGTTGCTCCAACAACAGCACCAATAAATGAGTAACCATTCTCACCAACAGTCTCTTCTGTCACCTTTTTAATGTTGTTTGCTAGTTCCTCATAAAGCAGATTCCCATTTTCAAGAGTTAGATTTTGAAGTTCAGATGATGAAGGGTTCGATGTTTTTAAAAGCATAAAGATCCCTTTTCCGTTTTTCTCAGCTTTATTCACAAACGGCAGATATCCATCACTTCCAAGATATGGGTTAACCGTTACCATATCACCAGCCATTGAACCATTACCCAAAAAAGCTTCTGCATAAGCGACTGAAGTTGAACCGATATCTCCTCTTTTTGCATCATGAATTACAATCAGATTCTTAGATTTTGCATACTTAATTGTTTTTTCAAGAGCTCTGATTCCATAACTACCAAAAACTTCATAATAGGCTAGCTGGGGCTTCACAGCTACGACACTCTCATGGACAGCATCAATAACAATTTTGTTGAACTCGAAAATAGCATTCCCCACTTTCTCTTCACTCATATCAGTATCTTTTAGAAATAAAGGAAAATAGTCCAGATTTGGATCAAGGCCGCAAATAAGTGCGCTATTTTTTTCTTTCACAGCCTTCATCAATATATCACCAAAGTTTTTCATAAATCACTCCTTTCATTTTCATAACACCTTTATTCTGCTTTCATCATCAAAATAGTAAATATTTTCATGCTTAAAACCCCAACTACCATCAATTTGTCTAATATGAGGCTCAAAAGTAAAAAAGTTTACAGAAGAAAGTTTTTTGTGGTTGTTCTTTTCAATATATATTCTTTCTGTCTTTTCTTTTTCTATGCTGTGTCCCAGATTACCGAGAAAATCAAGATTCTCAAAACCATTTAATGATATAAGGTCATTTGCAAAGAGATATAATCCTTCAAATGTCGTTTCCAGGGGAGTATCATAAATTTTGTGTAAATTCTCTAAGTTGATTATAAGATGATCAACAAAAGGAGGATTGAGATGACTTTAAGTAAGAAAGAAGTGGAAGCATTCATGGCAAAGCATGATGTAAAAAATG
>Ga0222695_1000177_pt1 | contig 41134 bp, 35 predicted proteins | sample AntAcemetage1398_FD_179834 | JGI IMG/M metagenome (GOLD analysis project Ga0222695, IMG submission 179834) | Saline water microbial communities from Ace Lake, Antarctica - #1398 | ecosystem: Environmental > Aquatic > Non-marine Saline and Alkaline > Saline | place: Antarctica: Ace Lake...
TTATTAATTATTTTTTCACGGACACCATACACGGAATTATAATTTATTTGCAAAATATGATACTAAATGCTATAAAATTATTTCTATATTTTAATTATAATAAATCGTCTTGAGCGGTTTAAACCACTCTCGCAGCATAAGTATATAAACCAAAATTTTTCCGAAAGGTTACATAAATTCATCTTTATGTAACTCAAAGGGCGGAGCTGTAGAAACAGCAAACACAAATAAGTGATCTTTGGAATTTCAGGTCAGGACTGCATTACTGGCAAAACTTCTTTTAACTAATATAAATTGGGGGGGGAAATAATGATGGAAAATAATTTAAATGAGCTACAGGAAGATATGAACGACGAAATCAGTATCATTGATATTCTGACAACATTATGGAAAAAACGCGGAAAAATTATTTCCTGGACGATAATTTGTGCTGTTGTTATTATCGCGGTAAGTGGTATCATTTTTTTGCTTCAGGCTAAGTATGAGGTATCAAAATTGAGTTTTTCTTTAAACTTTGCGGGAGTAGAAAAAGGACAGTATCCTAACGGTTCCAAATTCTCTTCAAATGACATTATAGCGGGTACAGTTTTACAAAAAGTTTATAAGGAGAATAATTTAGACAAATATTATGAAGATTTTTCTGATTTTCAAAAGGATATTTCGATATATAAAAATGATTTTAGATTAGTTGTGTTAAGAGCCGAATATGCGAGCGAACTAAGTGATAAAAAAATAACAGCTGCGGGACGTGATAAACTGAAAACGGAATTCCAAAGGGGAAAAGCGAATATATTAGCAAATGCAAATTTTAAACTGGCACTGACGGGTAACAACAAAAAGCAAACACCACCTTCTATTTTAGTAAACAAAGTATTGAGAAATATTCTGGAGAACTGGATTAATAGTGCTGAAAAAGAAAAAGGTATTAATAAATACAGAATATCTCTGGTGCCAAATAATGTTATTTCTAAGAGTGATATTGAAAGTTTGGACCATATTGTAGGTATCGACCTGTTAAGGGAGACGATTAAAACCGTTAAAAGCGATATAGATAAAATAGCGGAACTGCCGGGTGCTAAAATAGTATCAATTAACACTGATAAAGGTGAAATCAATCTAAGTAATTTGAAGTTTAGAACAGATTTTTTACAGACATTTGAACTGGCTCCTTTTTCCGGTGCGATAAGAACCTACGGTATAACAAAAGAAGGTCCTCTATCAACGGTCTATCTTCAGACTAAACTATATGAATTGGAAAGGGAAAGAACGGCTATTCTGGCTGTCAGGAAAATTTATGCTGATACTTTAAACAGTTATTCCAGTATTCAAAATTCTAATGAAACAACAAGCAAAATGATTCGGGGACAAAGCACGGCAATGGGCAGCACGGCAGGCAACACGTCAACTATTATACCACAATTTGATGGAACTTTTTTTGATAAAATAGTCAGCATGGCACAACAACAGGATGCAAATGTAAAATACATACAGGGATTAACAAATAATGAAATTTCCGCAGCCTTAGAATCAATAAAATTAAATAAAGAGATAAGTTATTACACTACACTTTTTGAAGCATTCGAAAAATTTAGAGAGAATGCTAAGAAAACTGAATCACAGAATAAAGAAATAGTTCTTGTAGAAACCTTAATCAATAAAAAAAAGTTGGGAATATTAAATTCACTGACTCAAATAATAAAAGACATTCATATGTTTTATCAAAAAATCAATGAATACAGCATTAATTCTCAATCTGAGTTTTATAGAATTAGTAGTTTTACATCACAATCTATACCTTCGAAAAGTGCGAAGAACATTTTCCGGGTAATGATTCTATTTTTGTTACTGGCTGAAGCTGTAATAATTGCCGGGGTATTGTTGGGAAATAAAGTTTCAGAAGAGGCACTTGCAGATAAAACAGTTTAAAAATAAAATACAAGATAGTCTACCCAACTAATATAATATGGAGTAGATTATGCCACTGTTTCCATCTAAATGCCATCATCATAGCCGGCAGCGGCATGTGCACAGGCGGCCGGAGAATCCAAAGCCCGGAAAGCCCTCTCACAATTACTGGGTTTACTGACCCCCAAAAAGATCAGTGTTAATCCGCGCCAAATCCGTGAAAATCCGTGGCCAAAAAAACTTTTGACGTTTAAACCCGCCTTTCTCCGCGTGCTCTGCCTGTCTTGCCGTAGCTTTAGCAAAGGCAGGCGTGCTCTGTGAGAGAAATGCTTTTGACTTTCCAATCCTCTTTTCTCCGCGTCCTCTGGGAGCTCTGTGAGAAAAATGCTTTTGACTTTGCTTTTACTTAACCCCAAGAAAGAAAGCCTGACCCCGCTATAAATACTTGGCGCGAATATTTGACGTAAGTTCATAATGTAACAGCGTCCCCCATTATTTACTCATATTCTCGAAGACCAAAAGGAGTAGCCATGAAAGTTCCATTACTCGATTTAAAAGCGCAATTGCAGACAATCGAAAAAGAAGTTAAAGTCGCCGTCAATGAAGTCATCGACTCCACCCGTTACATTATGGGTCCCAAAGTCGTAGAGCTGGAAGAACAGATTGCTGAATATGCAGGCGCTAAGTATGCCACCGGTGTATCATCCGGAACCGATGCCCTGCTGATTTCCCTTATGGCCCTGGATATTGGCCCCGGCGATATTGTTATTACTACGCCTTTTTCGTTTTTCGCTACTGCCGGTGTTATCGCAAGATTGGGTGCGACCCCTGCATTTGTGGATATAGATCCCGATACGTATAATCTCAGCCCGGCGGCCTTGCGGAAATGGTTTGAATCGGAGACAGAAAAACGAAATAAGGTAAAGGCAATCATCCCCGTGCATCTGTATGGGCAGTGCGCTGACATGAACCCGATTCTTGAAGTTGCGCGGGAACACAACATCCCGGTAGTTGAAGACGCGGCCCAAGCCATAGGTGCAAAATATCCATCAAAGACAGGAACAAAAAAAGCAGGCAGCATGGGAACTCTCGGTTGTTTTTCTTTCTTTCCCAGCAAAAATCTCGGGGCCATGGGCGACGGTGGAATTGTTGTTACAGACGATGCGAACATTGATGAAAAACTTAAAAAGCTCAGAAACCATGGTGCCAAACCCAAATATTATCACGCGCTGATCGGGGGCAATTTCCGGCTTGCTCCGATCCAGGCCGCAATTCTTCTCGTAAAACTGCCCCATCTCAATAAGTGGCATGCCATGAGACAGGAAAATGCCGTCTACTACGACGAAAACCTTAACGTCAAAGGTATCAAAAAGCCCCTTGTCGCCTACAAAAGAGAATTCCATATCTACAACCAGTACGTTATTTCCGTGACCGAAAAAAGAGATGAACTAAGAAAGTTCCTTGCAGAAAATAACATCGGCACAGAGATTTACTACCCCGTGCCCTTTCACGACCAGGAATGCTTCAGATACCTTGGCTATAAATCCGGCGATTTCCTTAACAGCGAGTACGCCGCCAAACACACCATTGCTCTGCCGATTTATCCGGAACTCACGACAGAGATGCAGGATTATGTGGTTGATAAGCTGGTTAGCTATTAAGCTGATGAGCTGTTAAGTTGATGAAAAAAAAAAGATAAAAGATAAAAGCTGGTAAGCTCATTAGCTCTTGGGAGAAGGACGAATCAAGCCATGGAAGATCGGATATTTACGTTTGAAGATTTAAAAGTTTGGCAGAAGGCAGTGGATTTTGCTGAACTTGTAATAAAGGCAATCGACCTTTTCGAAACACCAAGAAAACATTATAGGCTTATTGAGCAACTGGAGGCGGCTTCTACAAGCCCTTCGATGAATATCGCGGAAGGTAAAGGCCGATTTTCAAAAAAAGAGTTCATTCATTATTTGTATATTGCCCGGGGGTCTGTCTTTGAAACCATAACACTTCTGGTAATAGTTCAACGTATGGGATGGATTACCAATGACACATTTAAGCAAATAAAAATGATGGCAGAAGAAATTACCAAAATGCTCAATTCACTAATAAAATCCGTGAAGAATAGCTCATAAGCTTAAAAGCTTAAAAGCTTAAAAGCTTAACAACTTGCCAGCTTAAGAACTTAACAACTTATCAACTTATCAACTCAACAGCTTTTTGTAGTTGCAGTTGCTCACCAGCTAATGAGCTTAACCGCTCAACAGCTTTTTGTAGTTGCTCACCAGCCAATGAGCTTACGAGCTAATATAACAGAGGATCTGAAAATGACCAAACCAAACTCTTTTCCCAACGCCCCTGTCGCTTCGCGCCATATCTGCGTTGTCGGCGCCGGTCGCTGGGGGAAAAACCACATAAAAACCTTGCACGAACTCAGCTTTCTGACCGGTATTGTTGAAGCCGATTCAGATACGCGCAATATGTTCAAAGAAAAATATCCGGGCGTAAAGACTTTCGCAACTGTCAGAGATGCCATAAAGGAAGACTTTGACGGGTTCACCGTGGCAACCCCTGCCGAGACCCATTTTAAAATAGCGGAGTTTATTATAACCCACAAAAGGCACGTCCTCGTTGAAAAACCCCTAACACTCAAAGCATCAGAAGCAAGGCGTCTCAAAGAACTTGCTGAAGAAAACAACGTAAACTTGATGGTAGGTCACCTTCTCCTTTTTCATCCAGCTATCCGAAAGATAAAGGAATTGATTGAAAATGGAAAGATAGGCAAGCTTGAATATATCTACAGCAACCGGCTGAATCTGGGTACTGTAAGAACCGAGGAGAATATCCTCTGGAGTTTTGCGCCTCATGATATTTCGATCTTTCAATATTTTATTGGGCGTCTCCCTGTAGAGGTGATATCTCGCGGCGGGTCATTTCTGCAGCCGCACATACATGATTCATCGATGACAATGCTCACCTATCCCGACAACATAGTGGGGCACATATACGTAAGCTGGCTCCATCCGTTCAAGGAACATAGAATGGTTGTGATAGGTTCAAAGGGCATGTTTTCCTACGAAGACTCGTCGGATGATAAAAACATACTTTTTTATGAAAAGGGGATCGACTGGATACAGGGCGAGCCTATCAAACGTGACGGACCAACAGAAGTTATCCCTTACGAGAAAAAGATGCCCCTTACAGAGGAATTAAAATACTTTGCAGCCCACACAAACGGTGATCCGGTTAAAACGGCAGACGCCCAGAACGGAGCGGAAGTTCTCGAAATTCTCGAAAAAGCCACCGAAAGCCTCCTCACCGGTGTTAGCTCTATAATCCCTAATCCCAATTTAATCCCTAATCCCCTAATCCCTAATCCTGCTTCAGTCCCTAATCCCAAGTTATTCCCTAATCCCAACATCTTCTCCCATTCAACGGCGACGATAGATGATAATGTGGAAATTGGCGAAAAAACGAAAATCTGGCACTTCTCCCACATTCTTTCCGGATCCAAAATTGGCGAAAACTGCAACATAGGTCAGAACGTGGTAATAGGCCCGGATGTAACAATCGGCAAACAATGCAAGATACAGAACAATGTTTCAGTTTATAAAGGCGTGACCCTTGAAGATGGCGTCTTTTGCGGCCCTTCCATGGTCTTTACCAACATTTATAATCCTCGCGCTGAAATCCAAAAGATGGATCAGGTCCGGCCGACTCTGGCCAAGAAAGGCGCAACCCTTGGCGCAAATTGCACCATCGTCTGCGGCACTATCATTGGTCGCTATGCCTTTGTCGGAGCCGGCGCTGTGATAACAAAAGATGTGCCTGATCATGCCCTGGTTGTTGGCAGTTCAGCCAGACAGATCGGGTGGGTCTGCGAGTGCGGAGAACGATTGACCGAAAAGATGAAATGTACGTTCTGCGGTAAATCTTATCGGGAATGCGAAACAGGAATTAAAAATATCTCTCTCACGGAGCTCACAAAGTCCACGGAGCGTAAATAATGTTTTTTAAAAATAATCCGCTTTTCCCTGTGTCTGGTTGGTGAATATACTTTTGACTTTGCTTTTTCAATCCGCCTTTCTCCGTGTGCTCTGCCTGTCTTGCCGTAGCTTTAGCAAAGGCAGGCGTACTCTGTGAGAAAAGCTTTTGACGTTTAAACCAGCCTTTCTCCGTGTGCTCTGCGGACTCTGTGAGAGAAATGCCTTTGACTTTTAAACCCTCCTTTCTCCGCGTGCTCTGAGAGCTCTGTGAGAGAAATGCTTTTGACTTTCCAACCCGCCTTTCCCCGCGTGCTCTGAGAGCTCTGTGAGAGAAATGCTTTTGACTTTGCTTTTCCAATCCGCTTTTCCCTGCGTACTCTGCCTGTCATGAGCTTGTCGAATGGTGAGAGATAATGTTTTTTTGAAAAGGATTTAATAATGGAACAAAAACTAATCAAAAAATTACAGGACAAATCAGCCATTATCGGCATAGTCGGTCTTGGATATGTGGGCCTTCCACTTATGCTTCGTTATGTAGAGGTGGGTTTTCATGTGATCGGTTTTGATATCGATAAAGGCAAGGTCACTACTCTCAATTCCGGTGAAAGCTATATCAACCATATTTCATCTGATCGCATCAAGCAGGTGGTGGATGACAACATGTTTTCCGCCATCACCGATTTTGCCAGGGCCAGAGAAGCCGATGCCCTGATTATCTGCGTTCCCACACCTCTGAACAAGCACCGCGAACCAGACCTGTCCTTTGTTATAGAAACCACAGAATCGCTGGCGCCTCATATGCGTGGCGGTCAGGTAGTCAGCCTGGAAAGCACCACCTATCCCGGAACTACTGATGAGGAAATCAAGCCCATAATAGAACGCAGAGGTCTGATTGTGGGCAGGGATATCTTTCTTGTGTATTCGCCTGAAAGGGAAGACCCGGGAAATCCGGACTTTTATACGGAAAAGATACCCAAAGTGTGCGGCGGAGTAAGCCAAAGCTGTTTGAACGTGGGAATGGCTCTTTACGGCCAGGTCATTGAAGAAGTCGTTCCGGTATCCTCCACCCGTGCCGCTGAGATGACAAAACTGCTGGAGAATATCTACCGGGCAGTCAATATTGGTCTGGTCAATGAGCTAAAAATAGTTGCCGACAAAATGGGCATTGATATATGGGAAGTAATTAACGCCGCAGCCACCAAGCCTTTTGGCTTTACACCTTTCTATCCCGGCCCCGGCCTTGGCGGCCACTGTATTCCCATCGACCCGTTTTATCTGACCTGGAAGGCCCGTGAATATGGCATTCATACCCGCTTTATTGAGCTTTCCGGCGAAGTAAATACTGCCATGCCAAAATGGGTTATCGGCAAGGTAATGGATTCGTTGAATAATGCAGGCAAGCCGCTTCAGGGCTCCGGGGTATTGGTGCTTGGTATTGCATATAAGAAAAATGTGGATGATATGCGGGAGTCCCCTTCAGTGGAACTCATGAGTATTTTAAAAAACAAAGGGGCAATAGTGACATATTCAGACCCTTATGTGCCGCGATTTCCCAGAATGCGCAGGTACAGCTTTGATCTTGATTCAGTTGAATTAACTCCCGAAGTCCTGCAACAGGCGGATTGTGTGTTGATAGCCACGAATCATGATGATTTTGATTATGAGATGATCAAGGCCAATGCAAAGCTGATTGTTGATACGCGTGGGGTATACCGGGAACCTGCCGATCATATCGTGCGGGCGTAAAACACGATATTTCACCGCAGAGACACAGAGGATAATTTTTCCACTCAGATACGAAGAATTATTCATGGAGCCAGGCAATATAGCTTTCTTCTTTAAGATATATGATCAATCCTCCAGAAAACTTAAAACTTAAAACTTTTTGACCCCCAAAACCCGGCCCTAAGAGCAGAAAACACCCAAAATTGAAACGATTCCACCATAATAACAAACACTTACCAGGGTCAGACCCCGCTATATTTAAATGTATCGGAAAAACAAAGTTTTTTAAAATCATCGATACATGGTAACAGTTCCCAATAAGTCGCAGTCACGATGAGAAATCAACAATTTATGCTTTCAATTTTTCAAATTACAGTCAACATTTGAAGCAAAAATGACAAAAATCTCCTGTTTTCTTACAGAAGACGCAGCTATGCCGTGATAGATGCTCGCACATAGGTCAGGTGAAAAGTATTTGGTAAGATTTCTTAATTGAACTTAGGGGATTTGGACGGTAAGCTGAGACAAATACCATAACCGTTTTACAGATTTTGCAAAGTAGAGGATCCTCTTTTTGAAACTTAGTTTGCCTTTCTCTCCAATTTTCAGCTTTTTCCACGATGGGGGGTGTCGAAAGTAGTCTATCAGTAATTTTTTTAAATTTGGTTTTCACTCGATTTGCTAGAATGCCGTAGTGCCGGATGACATTGAAATAATGCGGTGGAATGTGCCGGATTAGTTTTCGGATGAACTCAATTGATTTTAGAGTGTACAGGACTTTGCTTCCATTATTCCTGTAATCCTTAAATTCAAATGAGATCCATTCACCTGTGTAGTTTTTTATCCGGAGTTCTGACAAAGGAGGACGCCTTGCATATCTGCCAATATAGCCAGCAGTCATTTGAAGATCCTGTCGTTCTTCAGTAACATGGACAAAAAAACCATTTTTGTACTCTTGTTTGAGGTCATCAAAAAATGATTTTTTAAACGATGGAATAGAAAAGGCCTGTAAATCCCGATCAGGGGCAGAGGATTTGAGATTGTTTTCAACGGCCCTTTTTAGATGTTGGATCAGAAGAGTCTGATAACGCTTCTGAAGCATTTTATAAGGGAAAAAATGACATTCCACCCAAACAGGATGATCTTCAATTACGGAGACTTTTTTCTTAACTTTTTTCTTTTTACGTTTGGTCATTCGGGTGAATCGTTCTTTTTTTCCTGTAAGTTTTAACCCACCAGCGCTGACAATACAGTGGATATGGACGTGACGTTTTAAATCGCTGCCAAAAGTATGCAAGACTGCTGTGATTGCAGGAAGAAACCCTTTTTCTTTGCAAAATGAAATGAGTGTTTCCGTACAGGCAGTAAAGACAGCATTTAGCAAATCACGTTTTTCAAAAAGCAGTGTTCGGAATTGCGAAGGTACTGTAAAGGTGATATGGAAATAGGAACAGTTCGGAAAAAGTTGATTCATGTTTGTCACCCATTTATCGATTTGTACCTTGGCACAAATCGAGCAGAAACGACTTTTACAGGAATGTGGGACACGTTGGAATTCAGAAGAATGAATTGGGCAGGCAAAGGTAGCGTAACCGAGGCCATCAGGTTCCCGACAGTTTATAACTTTCCAAACATTATATGCTGCATACCACTGAACTAATGAATGATGGGTGTCAAGGAACGAGCACCAATTGTCTTTTAATACCTGCTTTAAGGTAAATTGTTTTGATTGAATCGCTTCCATATTGAGAATTGACTATAATCAAATATATGGGATAAGAAAAGAATATTTAGATCATATCAAGAATTGAACACAGCTTTGGGTTTTGTTTTTTGCCCGAAGGGCATTATGTTCGGAAAAAGGGCTTAAAGAGATTGAAACCATTGAATTCAAGGACCAGCCCATTGATTATCAGGAAAACAAAACAGCGCTTCTCCTTGAATCAGCAAAATGCAACACCAGCCGTAACCGGTACATGCCACCTATTCCGGACCAACCCGGATTCAGCAGCCGGTATAAACATCCTTGTGGACCGCGGCAAAGCATACGGCCATGACCCTGAGCTGCCCTTTGATCAATTTCCTGTTCAACCCGGCAGGATCAACTATCTCTTTCTAACCCATGCCCACACAGAAACCATACCAACAGAAAAGACAGACTCAACGCTTTGGAAAGATTGCTCCATAAAGCCCTTGCTTATCTTCCCGCATTTTCCCTTGGAAGAACCCAAAGCCCGAAAAGCCCTCTCCCGAGCCCTGGGTTTACTGACCCCCAAAAAGATCAGTCCCAATTCGTGTAAATTTGCGGCAAAAAAATAACGTCAATAAAGCAAGGCTAACCCCAAAACATAAAGGCAATATTTGAAACCATTTATTGACATTCATTCTTCCGGCTTCAGACGCTATTTCGTCAACACCTCCTGGCTTATGGGCCACCGGATATTAAGCATGGTTGTTGCGCTCTTTGTGGGCGTTTATGTTGCCCGGTATCTCGGGCCGGAACGGTTCGGGCTTTTGAGCTATGCAGGCAGCTTTGTCGGGCTGTTTACGGCTTTGGCGACTCTGGGTTTAGACAGTATAATGGTTCGAGAGCTTGTCAAAACTCCGGAGCGCAGGGATGAACTTCTTGGCACTGTCTTCTGGCTTAAAGCAGGCGGCGCAATTCTAATGTGGATTGGCATTGCCAGCGTAATCCCGTTTACCCATAATGACACCCAAATAAATATCCTGATTATTATCATCGCCTTTGCAGTCATTTTCCAGGCATTCAACGTTATTGATTTTAATTACCAGGCAGAGGTGAAATCCAAGTATGTGGTGTATGTCCAGATTGTCTCTCTTATTATATCTTCAGTGACCAAACTGGTATTTATCTGGATATCAGCTCCTCTTGTATGGTTTGCGTGTGTCTTTTTGCTTGATGCGTTTGTGCGAGCGGTTGGGCTGACCGCCATGTATCTGAAAAATAGCGGGAAGGTGTGGCATTGGAAGTGGCGATGGCAAACGGCAAGAGTATTATTAAAGGATTCCTGGCCGCTGATATTATCGGGCATGGTGATTTCGATCTATATGAAGATAGATCAGGTTATGATCAAGGAGATGCTGGGCGCCGAACAGGTAGGACATTATGCAGCAGCGGTAAGATTAAGTGAGGCATGGTATTTTGTGCCGATGGCGATTACGTCGTCTGTTTTCCCGGCTATTATCAACGCCAAAAAACAGAGTGAAGAGCTTTATTATCAGAGATTGCAAAAACTGTATGATTTGATGGTCTGGCTGGCCGTGGCTATTGCCTTGCCGACAACCTTTCTTGCGCCTTGGGTAATCAGGATCTTGTATGGGGATGCGTTCTTGCCGGCAGCAGGGGTATTGAGTATTCATATCTGGGCCGGGGTATTTGTGTTTTTGGGGGTTGCGAGTGGGAAGTGGTTACTAACTGAAAACTTGCAGATTTTTTCTACGATAAATACAAGTATAGGTGCAATAGTAAATATAATTTTAAATTATATTTTGATAAAAAGCATGGGAATTAACGGTGCGGCAATTTCAACATTAATATCATATTTTATAGCAGCTTATTTATGTTTGTCATTTTTTGACAAAACAAGAATAAACTTTGTAAACTTAACAAAAAGCTTATTCTTTAAAGGAATCTTTAATGTTAAAGCAAATAGTTAAAGCAATCTTACCAAAATATTTAATAGAAAAGTTGATAATCATTAAAAATAATTATTTTGATGGATTTTCACTCAAATCATACTCCCAGGAGGGCGAGGATATGATTTTAAGAAGATTATTCGAGAAACAAAAGACAGGTTTTTATGTCGATGTTGGTGCGCACCACCCAAAGCGATTTTCTAACACTTTCTTTTTTTATAAGAAAGGATGGAGTGGTATAAATATAGATGCAATGCCAAACAGTATGAGATTGTTTGATAAAATTAGACCAAGAGATATCAATCTGGAAGTTCCCATCTCAGATAAAAAACAAAAATTAAAATATTATATGTTTAATGAACCGGCATTAAATGGCTTCTCAAAAGACTTGGCAGAAAAAAGAGATGGCAAGGATAATTATAAGATTATATCTGAAAGAGATATGGAAACATCAACTCTCGAAAAAATTCTCGAAAAAAATTTACCGTCTGGTCAGGAAATTGACTTTATGTCTATTGATGTTGAGGGGCTTGATTTTCAGGTTCTTAAATCAAACAATTGGAAGCGATTTAGACCAAAATTTGTGCTGGTAGAAGTTTTAGATAGTTCAATCAAGGAGATAGCAAATTCAAAAGAATATAAATATCTCGCTGAATTTGGATATGAAATCTTCGCAAAGACTGTAAATACCGTTATTTTCCAAAGGGAGGATGTTAAAGAGACATGATCATGAAAAAAATTCTAATCACCGGCGGAGCAGGTTTCCTCGGTTCCCATCTCTGTGAAAAACTGCTCAACCTTGGCCATGAAGTCATCTGTGTTGATAACTTCTATACCGGAGCTAAACAAAATATCGCTCATCTTCTGGATAATCCCTATTTTGAGATTGTTCGTCATGATGTATGTTTTCCGCTTTATGTTGAAGTGGGCGAGATTTATAATCTGGCGTGTCCTGCAAGCCCGGTTCACTATCAGTTTGATCCTGTGCAAACCACTAAAACAAGCGTGCATGGCGCGATCAATATGCTTGGACTGGCAAAACGCACTAAAGCTAAAATCCTGCAGGCATCAACATCCGAAGTGTATGGCGACCCGGAAGTACATCCGCAGCCGGAAAGTTATTGGGGCAGGGTAAACTCTGTTGGCATTCGCTCCTGCTATGACGAAGGCAAACGCTGTGCCGAACGCTGTTTTTCGATTATCACCGCCAGCATAACCTGGATATCAAGGTGGTGCGTATTTTTAATACCTATGGCCCCAGAATGCAGCCAAATGATGGGCGGGTGGTTTCCAATTTCATTGTTCAGGCGTTGAAAAATGAAGATATAACTGTTTATGGCGAGGGGAGTCAGACCCGCAGTTTCTGCTATGTGGATGACCTGATCGAAGGCTTTGTCAGGATGATGAATTCAAAACAAGGTTTTACAGGGCCGGTGAATATGGGCAATCCAGATGAATTCACCATTCTGGAACTGGCGCAAAAAGTGATTGATATTATCGGCAGCCAGTCAAAGATTATCCATAAGCCTCTTCCGAGCGATGACCCAAAGCAGCGGAAACCTGATATCAGCCTCGCAAAAGAGGAGCTGGACTGGGAACCGAAGGTCAAGCTGGAAGATGGACTGGTAAAGACGATTGGGTATTTTGAGGGATTGTTGAGTTCTGAATTATTAAGTCTAAATAGAGGTTGATGTGCAGGAAATAATAACAAAAACCTTTACTCCACCCCATCCGCTGAAAACAGCGGTATTGTTTATGATTTTTAACCGCCCGGATACAACAAGACAGGTATTTGAGGCGATTCGCAAGGCAAAACCGCCCAGGCTTTATGTTGCCGCCGATGGGCCAAGGGCTGATAAATCCGGAGAGCAGGAGAAATGCGAGGAAGTACGGCGGATTGCAACCAATGTGGATTGGGATTGCGAAGTAAAAACCCTTTCCAGAGATAAAAATCTGGGCTGCAGGGTCGGTGTGAGCAGTGCGATTGACTGGTTTTTTGAGAATGAAGAAGAAGGTATCATTCTGGAAGACGACTGTCTGCCAAGCCAGAGCTTTTTCTGGTTTTGTGAGGAGTTGCTGGAAAGGTATCGAGAGCATGACAAAATTATGCAAGTTTGTGGATTTAACCCATTAAATAGCATGGATATTAATGAAAGCTATCTCTTCTCAAAATATGGGCCAATATGGGGATGGGCTTCATGGGCACAAAAATGGAGGGGTAGTTACGATGTTCATATGTCTAATTGGCCATCTATAAAAAAACATAACATCTTAAATTTGTCTTATGTTGAGAAACAATGGCGATATGAACTTTTTGATAAAGTCTATATTGGGGTAATTAATACTTGGGACTATCAATGGAGTTTTGCAAAGATGTTGCATAAAGGATATTCAATAATTCCCAAAAAGAATTTAGTACATAACATTGGTTTTTGTTTGGATTCAACACATACAAAAGGGAAATTAAATCCTAACTATGCAAATACATATGAATTACCAATCACAAAACATCCAGAAAGGATAGAAACTTTGAAAAACTTTGAAGATAAATATTTAAAAGATTTTGCCGGAGTGAATCTGAAAAGGATAATAAAGCAGACTGCAATTAAAACGATTAAAAAGTTGAGATCATATTTCTTCAAGAAGGAATGGAATGTTGTTGTTGATAAGAAGGTAGTTCCCTTAAAATATAATGAAATAAGCTATGATAAAATACGAATTCTAAATGTAACTACAGAAGATGTAAGCCAATGGTTAGAAAAAGGTGGGCTTAATGCCTATGTTGGTAAAAGTTTACACAAAAAGGGACTGGAGTTCTTTTTTTCAGCCCATATTTTAAATATAGAACGTGATGATATATTACTTGATGCAGCGGGAGGTAATCCAAAATATTTAAAAGCAGTTAAAAATAATTCTAGTATAAATGATTTGTATTTAACTGATCATATTTTTGAAGGTTTACAGCAATTGAATGATGGTATTACAATAGTTGGTGGTGACATTTCTTCAATTAATTTGGAGAAAAATAGTATTAGTAAGATTGCGTGTCATCATGCATTTGAGCATTTTCTAGCAGATAAAGATGTAGAATTTATTAAAGAAGCATATAGACTTTTAAGACATGGTGGTATGTTAGTAATAATCCCCTTATTTTTAACTGATATTTATGTTGAATGTTGGAACATAGAAACATCTGAACATTTTGATGGAAATTCAATTGTTATTATTGACAAAACTGCATCAATTCCTGGCGCTGATGATGAGGGGCATTTCGCTAGATTTTATAATATGGATGTTTTAAAAAGTAGAATTATTAGACCAGCAGAAAAGCTTGGATTTGAATGTGAAATTATAGAATGTCGTATAGATGGAAATATTATTCCTGATATGAGTACAAATTTCGGTTCCATAATAAATAGACCATTAAGAGCAATAAAGTTTCACAAGGTATAAATATGGGTGAAAAAATAAAAATCCTCGCAAAAGGGGAATTGCTTGGTTCAGATATTGACATCGAACTTAATCGTCCACCCTCGCAAGGTTGTGACGAGCAGATTCATCTGCAATCAGAAAGCTTAAGGTTCGAGATCGATAAAAAAGATTACATTCAATATGCTTTGACGATCTTATTCGCGGAAGAGAACCTAAGGCGGCTAAAAAAAATAAAATGAGTTACGTTAATCCAAAATTGATTATTAATATCTTTAATAACTTAAACGCGGCAAGACTCAGGTATATAGTAATAAGAAATATAGATAGTGAATTGCCCGATAGCCTAAGAATCGGGAAAGATATAGATTTATTGGTTTCTTACAATGAGCGGAGTAAATTTATTAATTTTCTTATAGAAAAAGGATTTAGAAAGATAAGACATCCTCATTGTTGTGATGTTTTCCTTTATGGGGTTAATAAATTTGATAAATTTATTAACAAAGACAACGTATTGTTTGATTTAAATTATCAACTCGCCTGCCGAAGTTTAAATGCCGGTGAGTGGATACCGTTGGACAAAAAAATACAATATAGTGCATGGGAAAACAAGAAACTTAATAAAAGTAATAAGTTTATGTACTATTCGTTAGGCATGGAAGATGAGTTTGTTGCTTTGGTAACAAGATCTATTTTTGATAAAAAAGAATTTCAAGAAGGGTACATTAAGCGGATTGATGAATTAATCAATGTTATTGACGTTAATGATGTAATCGCTAAGTTCCAGCTTGTTTTTTTTAATTTTACCTCTGTGCTACTAAGCATGTTAAAAAAACGCCAATACGTAATAATTTTGGATCGATATATATCGTTTAGTGAATATTGAATATTAGGATAGATTATGAGCAATCCAGCAGTTATTACGCTTGCTAGTTTAAATGGCAGGAATAATACCTTTAAAAGGTTTCAGATAGAAGATAATATTGGTGAATCGATACACTTACATATTGACAATATTAGAATAGATTTGTCGGTAAACGAATTTTTAGATTTTTCTGATAAAGTTAGGAAAAGCTTATCAGAGCTTAATTTGTTTCATGGCTATGACATTAATGATTTTGATAGTCGTTTTTTGCATGAATGTGGTAATTTACTTTATGGCTTGTCTGAAATTTCCATCGAAGATGTTTGCTTGTCAGATTTAAGGTTCATTGTAAGAGAAAAGGTTTATAAGGATCTAATGCTATATCGTGTTGTCTCTGTTGATAAAACGCCTGCATTTCGCTATTTGAATGGAGATAAGAAAGATTTTGCTACGTATAATCAGTTTAATTATTTTGGCATGAACAATAAAGACCGCTTGTTGAGTCTTTTAAGTTCCGTCAAGGCTAATAATTACCCTCATAAAAAGAATTACATAATTCTGTTTAATGGACAAAATATTGTCAGAGATGGTCAACACAGAGCGGCTGTATTGGCACATTTATATGGAATAGATGCACGCATAAAAGTTATGAAGTTCCATTTTGATGGCAATCGACATATTTTTAAAAAAAATATAAACAATTTTAAATCTCTTGGAAAATGGATATTCAAAAAAGTTCGTTCAAAATTAAAGAGTATGGTTATTAAAAATTGAATAAAATTCTGAACTTAATATTCAAAGTACTCCTTTGCTTTATAGATGTATTATCATTATTTACCAAATGTGAAAGCAAAAGCACAGAAAGTGTTCTCATCATCCGTCTCGACGCCATCGGTGATTTTATCCTTTGGCTTGATTCCGCCCGGCATTTCAGAAAAATCTATCCCGATAAAAAAATCATCCTGTTAGGAAACCAGGTTTGGACTGATCTGGCCAAAAAGTTCCCGTATTGGGATGCAGTTTGGGTGTTAAACAGACGCAAATTTTATCGAAATCTGCCATACCGGCTACGACTGCTTAAAAAAATCCGCAAAGCTGGTTTTGATATAGTTATACAGCCTACTTATTCCAGGGAGTTTCTATACGGCGATGCAATCGTACTGATCAGTGGAGCGCGAGAGAGAATTGGTTCTATCGGTGATTGTAGTAATATCCGGCCAATAGAGAAAAAGATTAGTGACCGGTTTTATACTCAATTGATACCAGCTACCCCAAAGCCCCTTATGGAGCTTAGGCGCAATGCCGAACTTGTAAGGGGGTTAGGTTATGTATCCCAATCTGCTTTGCCTGATATGATGCCTGTTACACAAGGCATAAATAACCCAGTTGCAAATAGTTCACCTTATTTTGTGTTATTCCCAGGGGCATCATGGACAGGAAGGCAGTGGTCTATTGAAAAATTTTCTGAGTTCGCCTCGTTGGTATTTCATGAAACAGGCATGTCGGCAGTTATTTGCGGAGGAGTGACTGAAAGGCAATTAGGCGAAGCTTTAATTGCCATCATGGAGATTCCTGTTGTAAATATGGTTGGTGAAACAAGTTTAGCTGAACTGGTGGCAATTATTAAAGACGCTCAATTTTTATTAAGCAATGAGACAAGCGCTGTCCATATTGCTTCGGCTGTTTCCACACCTGCCTTTTGTCTATTGGGCGGCGGCCATTATGGGCGCTTTATGCCCTATGATATAGAAAGTGAAACTGAAAAACCGGTACCTATCGCAATTATCCATCAAATGGATTGTTTTAACTGTAATTGGCATTGCCGATATTTTGTTGAAGATGGAAAACCGGTTCCCTGTATCGAAAAAATTTCAGTTGAAGAAGTATTTGCCGCACTCCAACCATTAATCAATAATCTGCATCAACTGGCTTCTAATTGATGAAAACCGCCGCAAAGAGCTTTGTGTAAAGGCCAGAGAAAAGGCGGTGGGATGCTAAACTGAGTTTGTCAGGGGTGGATAGGTAGCTGCAAACGTCAGAAAAAGTGTTTTGCAAAGATTCTGAAAATGCGTCAGACATAATTAGTCAGGAGAAAGCATGAATTTATTGAAGGCTCTTATTAAAAATGCAGTTCACAAAATTGGCTTTGACCTCCACCGCCTAAGCCCCGCATCCAACCCTGCTTTCCAGCTTCTGAAAGCGCTAAGCCATTTCGATATTGACATGGTTTTAGATGTTGGAGCAAATGTCGGGCAGTTCGCGTCAGAACTCCGATCAGTCGGCTACAAGGGCAACCTCGTCAGCTTTGAGCCGCTATCGGTCGCGCACACTGCCTTGTCAAAGGCGGCCGGTAGTAATCCGAAGTGGCGTGTCCACCCACGCTGTGTCATTGGTGACTACGATGGCGAAATCGAGATCAATATTGCCGGCAACTCTGTCTCCTCTTCCGTGTTGCCGATGACGGAATTGCACTCCTCAGCAGCGGAGGGTTCAGCGTATGTGGGTGTCGAAAGCGTTCCACTCCGCCGGCTGGATTCTGTTGCACCAGCATATCTCGCGAAATCCCGCCGGCCCTTTCTCAAGATCGATACCCAAGGCTTTGAGTGGCAGGTTCTTGACGGTGCTGTGGAGACCTTGCCAAAGATTGGTGGAATTCTATGCGAGCTTTCGCTTGTTCCACTCTACGAGGGTCAACGGCTCTGGATGGACATGATTCAACGGCTTGAAGGTGAGGGTTTCACTCTGTGGTCAATCCAGAAGGGTTTTACCGACCCACGTGATGGCAGAACACTTCAAGTTGATGCGATCTTTTTCAGGTTATGATCAGGGTCTATCTGATAGTTTTGATTAGTGGAGCAGTCCTCTTAATATTTTCGATGATCATTTTTGTTCCTCTTTGGATTCACCCGATGCGAAAATGGCTGATGAGATTGGTGGCGAGTGAGTTGTTAAAAAAGGGTTTAAAAAAGACATAGACAGAAAGAACAGCATTAAACTGACCACCCACTATCACATTGCCAAAGCCTATTTCATTGAAAATAATGTTGATGACATAAGATTGGCAAGAAAATTTAACGTAAGACTGCTGAGCATATGTATGAAAAATATGTTCGCAGAATAAGGCGGACAAATTTGTCAAGACAATTTTCGAGATATTTACGGTTTGAGGGTTCCTCTCTGTTTCATGTGGGTATTGAGACTCCGTTGGAACGTAGGTAGTCTCTCATGCCAAGTACAAAGAAGAGAAGTATGATACAATTATGACAGGATTAGATGGACAAAAAAAGATAAAATGATGAAAAAAACATTAATTTTTACATACCATATTGGTGGTCATCAGTTAGAATATATCCATCACCTATATTCAGATGCTATTACAAAACCTGAAAAAGAGTTCGTTTTTGCGGTACCGGAAAGATTCAAAACTGATTCCACAAACATGCAATGGAAATCTTACCCAAATATTAGTTTTATTTATATCAATGGAAAATATGTAAACGCATTTGAAGAGGCCTTTGCCAAATATTGCGGGGTCAAATATGCTGTGGCAGTCTGTAATGGAACTGTGGCTCTCCATCTGGCCCTCACTTCTCTTGGGATTACAGGAGGGGATGAGGTTATTCTTCCGGATTTCACAATGATAGCGTCAGCATTTGCAGTGTGCTACACAGGTGCTACTCCGGTATTTGTGGATACAGATAAAGACACATGGAATATTGATGTAACTAAAATAGAAGAAAAAATCACCTCTTTAACCAAAGCCATCATGCCGGTGCATATCTTTGGCAATCCATGCAATATGGATGCAATCCATGCAATAGCGCAAAAACACAATCTTTTTATTATTGAGGATGCTGCCGAGGCCCATGGTGCTGAATTTAATGGTAAAAAAACAGGGAGCTTCTCCCATATTGGAGCGTTTTCCTTTTTTGCCAATAAAAATCTTACCACCGGAGAAGGGGGCATGGTTGTCACTGATGACGAGGAACTTTATAAAAAGGCTCTCTATTTCAAGAATATCTGTTTTCCCCTGGATTCACCACGAAATTATATTCACCATGATATTGGATTTAATTATCGAATGTCCAATCTTCATGCTGCAATTGGACTGGCCCAGACAGAAAAAGCTGATCAGTACAGGGAGATGCGTATTTGCAATGGTCATCTTTATCGTAAGTATCTTCGAAATACCCCGGGTGTTATCCTTCAGAAAGATCAACAGAGCGCACTCAATGTGTTCTGGATGAACGGAATTTTGATTGATCCTGATATTTATGGAAAATCCCGTGATGATTTGGCAGTTTTTTTAAAAGAGAAGGGAATTGATACAAGGCTCTTTTTTGTGGGTATGCACAGACAGCCATCACTTGTTAAATTTGGCTGTGACTGTACTGGTGATTTTTCAGTAACAGACAATCTTGCAGCCAATGGTCTATACCTGCCCAGTGCAAGCCAACTGGAGGAGAGCACGATAAAGTATATTTGTGAAACAATTCAAGAGTTTCAAGGTTAGCAGTCTGGATCATTAAATTCATTTATTTGCATCACTTTCTCGTTTCGATTCAATGTCAGATTATTTTCTTATGTGCATTTCATTCTCCATCCTCGCTTCAGGGTATGGATGCTATTTAAAAAGGATTTCCCATGGGTGTTTTTGGAAATTATTCCCGTTATTACAATCTGTTGTACAAAGATAAAGATTACCAGTCCGAGGCTGATTTTATACACACCCTGATTCAAAAGCACTCTTCAGGGGCCAAAAATATTCTGAATTTAGGATGCGGCACCGGTCGACATGATTTTTTGTTGACGGAAAAAGATTATCAACTGGTTGGTGTTGATATGTCGGAAGTGATGCTGGAGATGGCCAGAGCTTTTCAAGTCAGTACAGACAATCAAAACAATCCTGTTTTTATGCAGGGGGATATCCGCAATTTCCGAACAGAACAACAATTTGACGTGGTGACATCTCTTTTCCATGTTATGAGTTACCAGACGGCTGATCTGGATTTTCAGGCAGTTTTGAAAACCGCTAAAACCCATCTCAAGCCCGGTGGAATTTTTGTTTTTGATTTCTGGTATGGCCCGGCAGTTCTTACAGATCGCCCTGTGGTTCGAACAAAGAGAATGGAAGATGCTGATATTAAGATCCTGCGTGTTGCTGAACCTGTTCTGCATCCCAATGAAAATGTGGTTGATGTCAATTATAATGTATGGGTATGTGATAAATCCACAGACAAGGTGGAAGATATAAGCGAAACACATAATATGCGCTATTGGTTCATGCCTGAGATTCGTTATTTTTTGAAAGAGGCTGGTTTTGATCTGCTTGAAAGCGGGGAGTGGATGAGTGGGGATAGGCCCGGTTTTGACAGTTGGGGCGTGTATGTGGTGGTGCAGGGATGAATGTTGCTTTGGTTTTTGATGGTGACCTGGAGGGTGGTGGCGGTTACCAGCAGCAGTTGGCATCAGTTTTAGATATTTATAAAATTGAGAATTATAATTTTATTGTATTTGTATTTACCAAAGAAAATAAAATTATTTTAGATTCTTACGGAATAAGATCTGTTTTTGTTGAAAAGAAGATTGCAGATAAAATTTTTAGGTTTTTAATCAGGCAGGATTGGTTCTCTTATTTGTCTGCAATTTTAAAAAAAGTATCTCTTTTTGAAAAGAGACTTGGTGAGAACAAGATTGATTTAGTCTATTTTTTGTCTCCATCTGGTCTTTCAATGGATTTACTTTGCCATAATTATATCATAACTGTTTGGGATTTATGTCACAGAGATTTTATGGAATTTCCAGAGGTCAAAGATCATAAGGTGTTTGAACAAAGAGAGCAGCTTTACACAAAAAGTCTAAAAAAAGCTGTGGCAGTCATAGCAGACTCGGATCTTGGCAAGCAAAATATTATTAACCGTTATGGAGTGGATGAGAAAAGAGTATTTGCCCAATCTTTTTTGCCTGCACCGGGAACCATTATTTCAGAAGACGATTACCAGGCAGGATATATTGATATTAAAAAGAAGTACAGTATTAAAGGGGAATATCTTTTTTACCCTGCTCAATTTTGGACACACAAGAATCATATATACATCTTGAATGGGTTGCTGGAACTTAAACAGGTTCATGGAATTTCTTTGACTGCTGTTTTTACCGGGTTGGATATGGGGAATCTGGGATATATTAAGCAAATGGCTGTTGATCTTGGTATTGAGCACAGGGTCGTTTTTACAGGTTTTGTGGCTAATGAAGAAATGCCCTATTTATATCGACAGTCCTTGGCCCTGGTAATGCCCACATATTTTGGCCCCACAAATCTTCCTCCATTGGAAGCATTTACACTTGGAGTTCCAGTCCTTTATTCAGATCTTGAAGGTTTACGGGATCAGGTTGGTGATGCAGCCCTTCTTATGGATTTATCTGACTCCGCTAGTATGGCAAAACATCTTTATGATTTGCTCACTGTTGAAGGTTTAAGAGATGATCTTGTAAGTAAGGGTAAGTCAAGGCTGGACTCTTTTTCCAGTAATAAAAATGAAGTGTTAATCAATATTCTGGAAAATTATCGATATAAACGGATTTGCTGGTAAATGAATCTATTTTAAATGAAAGGTTTGCATCCGGAGATATTTTACCCATGCCCCACCCAAAAATAACCCACTTAGGAGCAGCCAACTGCGTAACCGGTTCCTGTCACCTCATAGAAACCCCCAGCAAAATCTCCATCCTCGTAGATTGCGGCATATCACAGGGAGATGACCCTGTCACACCCTTTGATAGATTCCCCGTCCCTCCTGCAGAGATTGATTACCTCTTTCTAACCCACGCCCACATCGGCAGGGTTCCGGATCTAATTTATGCAGGATTTGATGGTGAAATCATCTGCACCCACGCAACAAAGGCACTGCTCATTCCCATGCTCCACGATGCCCTCTCATTTACCGGTAGGGACAAAGGAGCCATCAAACACATGGAAGAGACCATTGATTACTATAAGGCAGTCAATACTATTGGTAATATTTTCGTTTGATCAACTGCCATTGTAGAGTTGCCTGCCCACAAATAAAAGAGAGCAATTTATCATTATGATCTTAATGAACGATTTTAAAGCTGAACCCTTTGAACTGCGTGAAGCCATGCTGGAAGCTACCCGAAGAGTCCTGGAATCCGGATGGTATGTATTGGGTAACGAAGTCCTTGAATTTGAGAAGAAATGGTCCGAAGCTTGTGGAGTAGCCCATGGCGTTGGGGTTGGTAATGGAATGGACGCTATTGAAATTGCTTCTAATTCCATTGCAATAACTTCCCATAATTTTTCTGAAAAATTAACCGATTCAATTAAATATGGAAAATATAATGTAGGATAGCTTTCTTTTAGAAATGATAAAAATGGAATCTCATGCTTGGAAGGTAGATGAAAATTTTGAGGTAAAGAGGTCGCAAGGATTTATTAGGATCTATATGAATTTCGGCTCTTGAGTGCTTATGTTCGAGTCTGTTGAGTCGAGAGATTCACGTCCGGTTCTGAGAGAGCCTGAAGGGGCAGTTCCTTTGGGCTACTCACCTGGGGGAGGCATCGGATAACCGATGCTTCTACCCGGACCTTGGCACAAATCGAGCAGAAACGACTTTTACAGGAATGTGGGACACGTTGGAATTCAGAAGAATGAATTGGGCAGGCAAAGGTAGCGTAACCGAGGCCATCAGGTTCCCGACAGTTTATGACTTTCCAAACATTATATGCTGCATACCACTGAACTAATGAATGATGGGTGTCAAGGAACGAGCACCAGTTGTCTTTTAATACCTGCTTTAAGGTAAATTGTTTTGATTGAATCGCTTCCATATTGAGAATTGACTATAATCAAATATATGGGATAAGAAAAGAATATTTAGATCATATCAAGAATTGAACACAGCTTTGGGTTTTGTTTTTTGCCCGAAGGGCATTATGTTCTTGATAAGCCTTGGATTGTTCTTGATATATGTATGTTTTTAAAATCTGGTACTTTTTTTATGTACGAACATGAATTCATGTCATAATTTTTCTGGATATTTTTAATGCCAGCCATTGTTTTTTTTAATGTTTTTGACATTTTTTCTCCTTGTTTTTATGATGTTAGATGCTCCAATATTATTCGTAATAATACCAAAATAAATAAAATCAAAGTTTTATTGAACATTCTTAACTTTTTGACATTGAGGAGTGATTATGAAAGGTTTGCCACTTGTATCAATAGTGACACCGTCTTTGAATCAGGGAGAGTTTTTGGAAAGCACTATCAGTTCGGTAGTAGAGCAGGATTACCCTAATATTGAATACATTGTCTGCGATGGTGGCTCGACAGATGGTAGTGTAGATATCATTCGTAATTATGAAGATAGACTTGCCTACTGGGTGAGCGAAAACGACCATGGCCAGTCAAATGCTATTAATAAGGGATGGAAAATCGCGACAGGGGAAATCTGCGCTTATCTGAATTCAGACGACAATCTGGAACCAGGTGCTGTTAGAGTTGCTGTCGAGGCGTTTCAATCCAATCCACAGGCAGGAATTGTTTATGGTAACTGCGATTATATTAATGAGTGTTCACAAAAAATAGGTATTTATCGAGGTGCACAAGCTGATTTTAAGCGACTCTTATGTAATGGACAAGGGCCCTATATCGCTCAGCCAGCCTCATTTTTTCGTGCTAGTCTGGTATGCCGGGTTGGATTTCTTGATGAAATGTTACAGTTGTCTATGGACTATGATCTGTTTTTGCGGTTGGCGCGTGAGTCAGAGATAGTATATGTCCCAAGTACCCTGGCATCTTTTAGAATACATGATAGTTCAAAATCATCGACTTTAAAAGAAGCTCACATTCGAGAAAGTTCTCTTGTGCGAGCGCGGTACGGAGGGCGTTACTTGATTAAGCCGCATTTGCAATATTATCGCTACCGTTTATTGTGCGCTGTGCCGAAGTTTGGGCAGACTTTATTTCGGAGGTGGCGTGATTCGCCAAAAGACTATGTGTACCTGCAGTCCGAAAAAATCCGAAAAAAGTGATTTCAGTAAATAACTTTGGAAGCTGGGTAAATGAAAAATGAGAAACTCCGTTGGCTGAGATTAGACCTATTTTCTATTTGTCTGTATTTATTTTTTACAGTTGGTTTAGGGAGCATTACCTGGTTCTCCCAAAAATCTACGGAAATCGGAATAAATTTCATTAATTTCTATGATAATTGTCGATAACTTCTGCTAATGGTTAGTAACCAGGGTAGACAACCGATACGATTTAGAATACCATATCATGGGTAATAAGCCTTGATTCATTAAAAATGAGGAAAACCCATGTTAGCAGCAGTTCAAACCACATCTTTAGACTTAGAAAACTGGAAGTCAAACTTTTTATCATTTGTCAGCAACCGTTTGGATCAAATCGAAAAAGATGACTCAATGGAATCCATAAAAGACATATCGAAAAGCCTTTTTACAAACCGTTCAGAAATAATGGGGCAAGCAGCTTCTGCGCTCATCGAAAAAAAATATGGACATCTGCTTGAACAACAATATTGCCAGTGCCCGAATTGTAGCAGGCAAACTAAAGCTAAGTCTAAAAAAGTTAAGCGTGACATTGATACACTTGTTGGGCCTGTGACGCTATACCGTCCATATTTTTACTGTAGGCCTTGTGGTTTTGGCTTTTATCCATTGGATATTGCGTTGGGGCTTTCTCATAGAAAAACTCAGTCTGATATTCAAGAATTAGAAGCTTGGTTAGCAGCCGAAATGCCCTATGAAACCGCGAACGAAACCCTTGAAAGATGTGCTGGTATTAAACTGAGCAACCATCATGCCCACGATGTTGTCAATGAGATTGCTGATGATATATAGTTGCTGGATGTTTGCCCGAGTAAAGTGGAAATTCTGCATAAAATTGAAGCCCTATCAGAAGGTAAATCCCGTCGCCCTGTTTTAATGATTGGCATAGATGGTGCCCATGCGCCAACCCGCCAGGAACCAAGTCCAAGGAAAGGAAAAAGGGGTAAGGGCGAATGGAAAGAAGTTAAAGGTTTTCGTATGTATCTTCTTGATAAAAACGAGATAATTCATTTAATCAGTTGGCATCAAATCAAAAATGACAAAGAACTGGCAAATGATCTTTTAGAAATCAAACAAGCTGGGTTGATTCCTGAAGACAAAGTTCGCATATGTGTCATTGGAGATGGAGCACCTTGGATTTGGAATCGAGCTAAAGAAATTTATCCTGATGCCAAAAAGGTGCTGGATTATTATCATTGCAGCGAATACTTACATGATTTGGCCAATGCGCAATATGGCAAAAACAGCCAGAAGGCACGAGAGTGGGTAGAGGCAACGCTTACCCGCCTTTTCCTGAACAAAGCCAACCATATTATTGCAGGAATAAAACGAATGAAATCAAAATCAGATGCAGCCAAGGAGCAAATTGAGAAAACAGTTCGATATCTTAGTGAGCGCTTGGAGATGATAAATTATGGTTCATTGAAACGTGGTGGTTACCACATTGGTAGTGGAGGTATAGAAAGTTCAAACAAGTTTATCTCCAATGTCCGCCTCAAACGGTCAGGGGCTTGGTGGTATCCGACAAAAGCCAATAATATATTGAAGCTTCGATGTGCTAAATACAATAAGACTTTTGATCGGATTATGGAAAATAGAATTAAAAAGGATCAGCAGAACCGTACTTGCGAACAACGACCTAAACTTCGTATCATTGTCGATAATTCGTGAGAAACAGGTAATGCTCCCGTTGGTTTATATAAAGGCTGAAGTCGTATGAAAAAGCTAATCCTATATTATCTATATAGGTTTTTGCTGATGGTATGGAATAGAGTCGGACCACGGTAATAATTTAATATCATGAATAAATGAACTGAAAAAGGTTGCTGGTTTTGGGCAATAATGATGTTTTTGATGGGAGAAAGGGTAATATAGAACAGGATGGCCAGAGCGAAAAGTCTCTATCTGTAAGCTCTGATAGTGGTTTCCCTCTTTTTCAAAAAGCTTACAGCGGTAATACTGCAGATGTTGATACCTATGTTGAACAATGGCAAAACCTAATTGATTTACTCGGCCATCAGGACTTTTTATATGTGGCAGATTCAAAACTCATCACCAAAGAAAATATGGCTCAAATTCACAATGATGATGGATTTTTTATTGCTCCTGCACCCATGTATGAATCCTATAAAAAAGTGTTACATAATGCCCTTGAAAATCACAACGAGGAAAACTTCATTCGGTATAAAGATCAGTTCAATCGGGGATTCGAGACGCCCATAGAAATTGAGTATGAAGCAAAAACGTACACGTTCAGGATGATCATTTTATATGATCAAAAGGTTGCTGCCAGAAAGCGCAACGCCCTCAATGCCCGAGTTGCCAAAACCCAATCGTTATTTGAAGAGCTTCAGGGAAAGCTAAACAAATATAACCTGAAAACAGAAGCAGACATCGAAAAACGGTGTGCTGCCATATTAAAAAAATATCGTACGACTATTTTTTTTCAGTACATGATCAGCAATAATCCAATTAGCATTTATAAAAATAAGAAAAAAGGCAGACCGGCACAGAATGAAATACCAGAAAAAGTTGCTGTTGTATCAGATAACTTCAGCGTTATGCTCCAGTTTGATCAAGCAGCTTTTGACAATGAACTGGCGAGATGTGGGTATTACCCTTTGATCACCAATAAGCCTGAACATGCCTTGTCAATCGAAGAAGCCATGTTGGCACACAAAAATCAATACAAATGCGAACATTTAAACCGGCATGCCAAAAGTTCTCTCCAGATTGAGCCTATTTATTTGCAGACTCCCGAACGAATTGAGGTCATGCTATTTTTGTTCAAGATAGCTTTCCAGGTGATTGTGCTGATTGAACGAACGGCCAGAGCCAATATCGAAAATAGAGATAGAGGGCTTGATAATTTTATGCCCAATAAAAAGGATGTTCGGAATCAAAGTACAGAATACTTGTTAGCAGAATTTCAATATATTGTTAGAGGGAAAATACCGATAACTGGTGGTGGGGCAGCAGGCTTTGTATCGGAATTAAATCCGTTGCAAAAAAATATCTTGAATATTTTAGAGGTTCCACCTGAATACTACAGTTATGAAAACCTTTTCAACACCAGCTGAACTGGTATAAGCTGGCAATATAGGTGAATAGAGGCTCTCACCAGATCATAGAAGTGAGAATAAATATTTATTTCCGATTTTCAAAGAGCGAAACGCAAGTTACAAGCGAGCATAAAGATCTGTTAGATCGGTTAGATGAGATTCCAGGGATTTACAAGAAATCGGCACAATCCATAATAGGGGAAGCCGGAGTCACCTTGGATGAATTCCTAAGCATGGCAGCCTTTATTTCATGGGCAGGTTTGTGTCTTGGAAATAATGAAAGTGCAGGAAAACGAAAAAATTGCAGAAACGCTGTTCGAAATCATCCTTTTAAAACAATTTTAGTTCAAGTTGCATGGGTTGCAATCAAGAAAAAGGACTCTTATTACAAGAGCAAATACTATAAACTCAAAGCCAGGCGAGGTGCCAGAAAGGCGATTGTTGCAATAGCCCATAAAATCGGAAAAGCCATTTATAACATTATCAAAAACGGGGATACATATAAAGACCTTGGTGAGTCTTATTTAGACAACTTTAACACGCAAAGAACGCTGAATAACTTTGCTAAAAGGGCTGATGCGCTGGGCATGAAATTTGTACCTTGTGAAAATTAATCAAATTAGCAACACACTTTTTACAAATATTGTTTAGGGGATTACACCAGGCAAATAGATATTGATTCAGTAAACAAAAGACGGATGTTTAAATGGAGCCTTTGAGCGCGAATATAACATGACTGGCCGGTTTTTTGTACAACGAACTGTTAGTCCTCCGCGAGAGGAACTACGCATATAAAACTAATTAAGGTAAACCGGGCTCTACTGATCATTTAGCTGTTTGTCTTCTGTAAATGTAATGATAACCCAACGGAAAAATTTATATCGATTTTACATTTTCCAATATGTAGCGACAATCAAAGTGTTATTTAGAAAAATTGAGCCAAAAAACAGATGGGATACTATTGCCTTTAATCAGGGATGTGTTTCATATAAAGCACTGTAAATACAATAAGGTCCGTGGCGCTTGCATTTTTTAGGTTAAAAACAAATGAAAAAAATTATTCTTTACTATTTGTATGGAATTATCCTGATACCAATTGTTATAAGAGTCTTTTGGGGTAGATTGGATGGGTTGCAAATACATCCTGGGCTTTTTATAAATGGCTTAATTTTATCATTATTATTGATTTATTTTATAGGAAAAATAACAAAGAAGGTGTCAAATGGTTTTTTTGCAAAAATGATTTTTGGTTTTACAACTGTATATTTTGTGAATTTTTTTGTTGTTGAATTGGTACAATTTTCAAACATTCCTGTGTATAACAGTCTTGAATATACCTCAAAAATATATCTGTTATTATTGCTTTCATTTTATATTTTTAAAAATGCTCCTTATTTTCTTACTAAAGTGGATAAAATTTTACTTATCAATTCATTAGTTTTAATAATAAATATTGTAGGAGGAAATTATTTTCAAATAGGTTGGTTGAGTTATTATGCTATAGAAAATAGTCAGAAGGGATTTACAGGTGGTAACGAAAGTTCTATTTATTCATTTGTAGCATCTGGTTATGCTTTATATACAATGGTTGATTCAAAATATTTATGGAAAAAATATTTATCACTTTTTATACTTATAGGTTCAATGTTGTCATTGTATATTATTGCAACTAAAGGAATTATTGTCGCCGGTATAATATTAATTTTATTTTTAATAAATAAAATTTTGGTTAGGAAAAAATTTGTAACAAAATGTCTTTCAATAATAGTTATGTTAATTGTAATTGTTTTTATTTATCTCAACCCCATATTTAAAGAGAGAGTATTCCTAAATTATTCAATACAGATAGGGCAAAGTAAAGTAATGTTTAATACATTAAATTATTTACCTGAATCTATGAATTGGATTAACATTATAGCTCCAGGTCGCATTATAACAGGAATCACTATGTTGGTAACATTATTTACCGATAATTTATTAAATATATTATTTGGGTACGGGATTGGTGGTATTTATAAAGCATTTGGTCGCCCCCCTATGATGGATTCTCTGGCTATTATAGGGTATTATGGTGTATTTGGTTTTTTTGTTTTTTATTTACCTCAATTAATTTTGGTAATTTCAATCATTAAAAAACGTGCTTTTGATATGATTAATGTTTTATTCCTTTCTGTGTTCCTTTATGGCTCATTAGGCGGTTTTCTCTATGGTACATCCGGTGCAGGCACATTATATGCTTTTTTATTTGCCCTTAGTTATTATAAAAGTTTAAAACGAACACATTACTTTATCTCGCAATGAATAAATTGAAAAAAAGTAATGTTAATTTCAATTTATAAGCAGACTGTAGGTGGTATTTCTGGACAAGTGGAGATATTAAGAGAACAATTTGGCTTTGCTATTATTATGCAAAGGATTAAAATATGAAAATATGAAAATATTAATAGTTTGTAGTGGCAACTCAGGCAGTATTAGCCCATTTGTAGAGGAGCAGGCGGAAGCTTTACGATACCAAGGTATAGGCATTGATTTTTTTTTAATTAAAGGTTATGGAATCGTTGGATACCTGAAAAATTTACCTATTCTAAAAGAAAAAATTAAGTCTCAACAATATGATCTAATTCATGCACATTATGGATTTTCTGGACTATTGGCATCATTACAGAAAACAGTACCAACGATTATAACATTTCATGGCAGTGATATAAATATCCGAAAAAATAGGATAATTTCCTACATTGCTTCAAAATTGTCTATTGAGAATATTTTTGTCCTCCCGATATTATCCCATAAAATTAAGTACCGGCGAAAAATAGTTCATATTATTCCTTGCGGCGTGAACTTACAGACATTTTATCCTATTATTAGCGAGCAATGCAGACAAAAATTAGGATTAAAAAATAACGAAAAATACATACTTTTTTCTTCATTATTCGGCAATAAAGTTAAAAATTATCCGTTGGCCAAAAAGGCCATAAATTTAGTAGATAAGAATATCAATTTAATCGAATTATCTGGATATAGTAGAGAAAAAGTAAATTTATTAATGAATGCTGTTGACCTCGTATTAGTCACTTCACATAGTGAAAGCGGTCCTCTTGTTGTGAAAGAAGCAATGGCCTGCAATTGCCCGATTGTTTCTACAGATGTTGGTGATGTGAAAAATGTTATTGGAAATACTGAGGGCTGCTATATTACATCCTATGATCCGGAGGATGTGGCGGAGAAAATAAAGAAGGCGATTGCATTTGGTAAGCGGACAAGCGGAAGAAATAACATTCTGCACTTAGAATCAAGTGTTATTGCTGACAAAATCATAGATGTTTATAAAAAAGTATTGGGTTAACTATGTGCGGAATCTGTGGAATAATTAATTTTGATAAACGATTTTCTCTACAAGTCCTATTTTTTCTCTACTTTTTCCATTCTCACCAATAGTTTTAATTTACGTCCTTATGACAGGAGATTTTCTTAACGAAGAAACGATTTTTTTCCTTTTTTACACATCCAGCCAAGTTTCATCCATTCAGAGTGACAATAAATAGGCTGATTGAATTGGGAAATCAGGTTGACATTGTAATAACTGGTAGAGTTTTTAGCTCAACCTTGTTTGGAGAATACGTATCTGCTTCGAAGGAAACAAAAGCTGGCTGAAAAAGTAGATATTTCTACTTTTTTTATTTGGCTCATTACTAATTATCCAACAAGTATTCAGAAGGTTAAGGTGGGTCCCGGTTACCAACTGCGGTTCAAATAATATTCGCTCAGGTTGTTTGGCGCGCCATGGTTGTTTTATCATTTCGTTGTTCGCGGTATTCTTTTTTTTCGAAACGTAAATTGTGCATAGCACGAATAGAGGATTTTTATGTGTGGAATTTTTGGTGTAATATCGGAATCATCAATAAACAAGGAACATTTGAAGACGCTAGTTCATCATGCTCGCCAGAGAGGGCGTGATTCAAGTGGTTTTGTTGTAGTCGAGAATTCTGTATATAAAGTTTATCGAGCAGATTATGATGTGAAAAAGCTTCTGAAGAAAATAAAACCTTTTGATTCAAATTTGGTATTGGGTCATAGTCGGCTAATCACAAATGGCCTCGGTGACAATCAGCCTGTAGTGCGTAATGGTATTTGTGTCCTGCACAATGGAATTATTGTCAATGATGAACAGATTTGGGAAAAAATTAGTATTGAACGACAATTTCGTATAGATACCGAGGTGATTGCAGCGATTACCATAGAACATTTGGATAAAGGTGCAGATTTGGTAGATTTGCCGGAAAAAATTTTTTCTTTTTGTAGAGGCGTGATATCTGGTGCAATTGCTATTCCCAGTATTGGAAAAATCGTCCTTTTGTCTAATAATGGTAGCTTGTACGTTGGAGATAGTGAAAGCGGAACGTATTTTTCTTCAGAAAATTATCCTTTGGAGGTAATTGGTTGTAGGAATATCGCACAAGTCAATGGAAAAGGACTCATATTGGAAATACCTGTATCATCAAGCATGACTGTCAAAGATGATGACATTCGTACGGAGGATTTGATTCCTCAGTTTAAATACATTGCTTCAGAGGAAAAAATTTTGGAGTATAAAAAATCAAATTTGAAAAGGTGCACAAAGTGCATATTACCTGAAACCATGCCTTTCATTTCCTTTGACTCAGAGGGTGTGTGTAATTATTGCAGAAATTATAAACTCAGGAACAACCCAAAACCCAAAGACGAGCTATTCAAATTGGTTGACCCATACCGTCGGAGTACGGGGGTTGATTGCATTGTTCCTTTCTCAGGAGGGCGAGATAGTTGTTATGGGCTTCACCTCATAGTAAAAGAATTAGGTATGAACCCAGTAACTTATACATACGACTGGGGTATGATAACAGATCTTGGGCGACGCAATATCAGCCGAATGTGCGCGGCATTTGGTGTCGAAAATATCATTATTGCCGATGATATTTCTAAAAAGAGACAAAATATAGCCCTGAATCTTAGGGCTTGGTTGAAATCCCCTCATTTAGGAATGATCAGTATTTTTACAGCAGGTGATAAGCATTTTTTCAGGCATGTAGAAACGGTCAAAAAGCAAACTGGTGTAAATTTGAATTTATGGAGTATAAATCCATTGGAGGTTACACACTTCAAAGCTGGATTCCTGGGGGTTAAGCCTAATTTTGAGGAAAAACACGTTTATATGCATGGGATTTCAAAACAGTTATGGTACCAATATCTTAGGTTCAAGGCCATGCTGGAAAGTCCTGGCTATTTTAACATGTCATTGTGGGATACAATTTCAGGCGAATACCATCGAAGTTTTACAGAAAAGAGCGATTACTATCATGTCTTCGATTATTGGCGATTTGAAGAACAGATGATTAATGAAACACTGAAGAGATATGATTGGGAGTTAGCACCAGACACCAATACAACTTGGCGTATTGGTGATGGCACGGCAGCTTTTTACAATTATATCTATTATACTGTTGCGGGTTTTACCGAGCATGATACTTTCAGGAGCAACCAAATAAGAGAAGGGCAGATTAATAGAAACGAGGCTCTTGATTTGGTACAAGATGAAAACCGGCCAAGATATACAAATTTACGCTGGTATTTAGATACGCTTGGAATGGATTTTATAGAAGTTATTAAGGTGATCAATTCTATACCAAAGCTTTATGAAGAGTGCTAAGGGTATAAGGGTCGTCATTCCCTTTTGCGTTGATCAAATGAAAAAGGTATTAAATATTAAATTATGAAAAAAAGATTTTTATTTTATTTAGTTCACCCTGCAAAATTTAATTTCCACAAGGTTCAAATAAATGCTCTAAAAAAGCGAGGCCATATCGTTGATATTGTAATTAATACAAAGGATATTCTTGAAGAATTAGTTAAAGAAGAAGGATGGGAGTATACTAATATTTTCCCAAAAAGTAGAAAGATTAAAGGAATTCATGTTTATGTAGCAGCATTTATAAGCATATTTTTAACTATTTACAGATTATGGAAATATACTAAAGGCAAGAAATATAATTTATTTATTGGGGATTTAACTACGATATTAGGACGTATAAAAGGAGTTCCTTCTCTATATCCAACGGATGATGTTCTTGCAGCAGTACCTGAACAAGCAATTTTTTTTAAAACAGTTAATTATATTATTGCTCCAATCATTACAGATGTTGGAAAGTATAAAAATAAAATTGGATACAGAGGATATAAAGCTTTAGCTCATTTGCACCCAAACCATTTTATACCTGACAAACAAAGACTTGCTAAAAATTTACGCGACGGGGGGGGGTTTTTTTTAATTCGGTGTACTGGCTTTCAAGCAACTCATGATTTAAATAAAAGTGGAATTTCAGATAATATTTTATACAAGCTGATTGATCGTCTCAAAAATCATGGACAAATACTAATTTCCTCTGAAAGAAAATTACCAAGAGACCTTGAACAATATAGTTTAAACATAAAAAAAAAGGACATGGCTCATTATCTATCCTTTGCATATCTATTTATTTCTGACAGTACTACAATGTCAGTGGAGGCAGCTGTTTTAGGAACGCCATCAATTGAGTTTGATGAATATTTTTATGAGATTGAACAAATGCTTGAGATTGAAAAAAAATATCAACTTATTCATTGCTTTAGAGTAAATCAAGAAATAGAACTTTTAGCAAAAGTGAATGAATTAATCTCAACTAAGAATATAAAACAAATTTATGAAAAACGGCAAAGTAATTTGTTAAATAATTGTATTGATGTTTCGGCGTTTTTAATATGGTTATTCGAAAATTATCCGCACAGCAAAGATGAATTTTTTAAAAATGGTAATGTCGTTCAGGATCGATTTTATTAATTGTCATTTTTTGTTGACGAATCAAAGAATGTGAGTGTGATGTGAGCCAAATAAGTATTAGGGTTTGGGTAGGTGGTGGTTATGCATAAGAGAATTGTTGTATGTTCGGATGGTACATGGAATCGGCCTGAAAAGAATCCGGGGGAGGATTTTCCGACAAATGTACTCAAGCTTGCTAGGGCAATTAAACCCATTGGCGTAGACCGGGTTCATCAGCAGGTTTTTTATGACTGGGGTGTGGGATCTTACTATGATGCGGTGATTGGAGGTGCAACCGGCAGGGGTGTGCATAAAAATATAATGGATGGTTACCGTTATATTGTTCAAAATTATTCCCCGGAAGATGAGCTTTATTTGTTTGGTTTCAGCAGGGGGGCATATACGATTCGGTGTTTATGCGGGTTGATTAATAACTGCGGTATTATCAAAAGGCCTGATGCAGGATTAATTCAAAAGGCATTTAACCATTATAAAAGGGGCGGTAAAGCGTATGCGCCTGAAGGGGAAAAATCCATAGAATTCAGAGAGCTTCATTCACATGAGTCGCGGGAAGTCAAATTTGTGGGTGTGTGGGATACTGTGGGTGCCATGGGTATACCGATATCATTTTTAGGGCTGTTTGATGACAAAGATGAGTTTTACGATACCAAGATTGGAAAGAATGTTCGCATTGCAAGGCATGCCCTGGCAATAGATGAGCACAGGGAAGATTTTAGACCCACCATATGGAGTCCCAGGGAGAATATGGATTTAAAGCAGGTGTGGTTTGCCGGGGCGCATGCTGATATTGGCGGCAGTTATAAGCCGGATGCGGATGGGTGTGTGCTGTCGAATAATTCTCTTGAGTGGATGATCAGCCAGGCCCAGGATGCCGGGCTTACAACAGAACAGCATCTGAGGGACAGCATAAAGCCAAGTCCGCTGGCAAAGATTCATAATTCCAGGAGAAGTTTTTACAGGATCAAAAAAAAACACGTGCGACCTATTGAGCACGGGATTGTTCATGAGTCGGTTTGGCAGCGCTGGAACCAGGACCCGAAATATCGACCTAAAAATATAGAGTGGGTCTGACCCTGGTAAGTGATTGTTTTTATAAAAGATATTGTCTGAAAAAGGTGTTGAAAAGGTCTTAGAGGGTGGTTTTTGGGGGTGAAAAGGGGGCTTTAAGCTTTTAGCCAATCTGGCTGGTGTGTTTGTGGTTGCAACAAAACTTCTATTGAATAAAATAAGATTAAGATATGGCAACTAATAAAGAAAATATAATTGTGGATTCAATGGATGAGAAAAGATCCGTTGATAATAAACAATTTATATCTTTCAGCAAGATTTTTTTCATAGATTTTTTTCTGATAAATTTTTCTTTTTTTTCAGTTCATTTTTTTAAACGGGGGGTGGTGGGCCTTACAGGGCCATATTTAAGACTGCTTTTCCTGTTTTATCTGTGCTGGTTCATTTCAGCTATTGTGGGGAAGAAATTTAAAATAGATTCTTATACTACATTTGGGACTAGTACTTTAACTCTTTTAAGATCTTCTCTTTATCTAACTTATTTGATTGCATTTTTTGTGGTTGTTTTAGGGCTTGCCAGTTTTTCAAGGATTCATATTTTCAGCACCTGTTTGGTGCTGTTTTTTTTGGAGTATATAGTCTGGTTTGTCTATAATAAAATGTTCAATTCCGAGACAATTGACAAGAATAGTTTTAAAAATATTTTAGATTCCATCTGGCTGGAAAACAATATTTCCTGGGTCCTGGTGTTTATGGATTTGTTCCTGGTTATATTTTCTTTTTTTATGGTGAATTATTTAAAAAGAGGGCAGTTGGCGCTGCTGCCGGATTATTCTAAACTGTTTATTATTTTTTTTGGAGTATGGTTTGTAATTTCTGCAATGACCCGAAAATTTTCAATAGAAAAATTCAGGAATGTCCATTTTTTTACCTGGAAGTGGATCAAGGCCGGGGCCCTGATGCTGGCAACTATGGCTGCTCTTGTTTTCGGGGCAAGGCTTTTTTATTTTTCGCGGTTCCAGTCTTTGGGATCTATTTTGCTGTTGACGGTTTTGGAATTTATCATGATCAATTTTTACTATAGGATCAGCAAGACCAAAGAAGCAATTCCGGATATAGAGTCTGTTAAAACGGTTAGAAATGTTTTAAAGCAGGATAATATTCCCCTGGAAGTGGATATTGATATCATCCGGCAAAAGCTAATGGAACCAGCCGGGAAAAGATTTAAAAGGCGGATTGCTTCTGAAAATTCCGGGCTTTTTGAGTTTATTGATCAGCATATTAATCTTGATGATATGATGCGGATGGAAACAGCCATTGAACGATCCTGTGATATGCTTGACCTGAATTCTGACAGGATGCCTGTTCGTGTTTTTATGAATCTGTGGAAAATCAATGATATCAGGAGGGTTAATGCATATTTTTTAGAGATGCATCAGATGCTGCTGCCAGGTGGGTATTTTATCGGGCATGCCCATACCATTGATACCCATTATAAATGGATGTTTAAAAAATTCCCCAGGTATATGGCATGGGCGATTTATCTGGTGGATTTTGGTTTCAGGCGTGTCATGCCTAAACTGCCCGGACTCCAGAAAGTTTATTTTTTCTTGACCAAGGGCAAAGGCAGGCTTATTTCCAGGGCTGAATTACTGGGGCGGCTCAGTTTTTGCGGGTTTGAGATTGTTGCGGAAAAAGTGATTGGCAATAAACATTATGTGATTGCAAGAAAGGTAAAAACCACTTCTTTGGATACAAGTCCCACCTATGGCCCTCTGGTTCAGTTGAAACGGTCCGGTTTCGGGGGGGAGACTATTCATACTTATAAGTTTCGAACCATGCATCCTTATTCCGAGTATCTCCAGCAATATATCTATGATCTGCAGGGGCTGCAAAAAGGCGGGAAAATCGAGAATGATTTCAGGATGACCACCTGGGGCAAGTACATGCGTAAATTCTGGCTGGACGAGCTTCCCATGCTGTATAACTGGATAAAGGGAGACGTGGGCATTGTGGGTGTCCGGCCCTTGAGTTTTCATTATCTGGATCTGTATGACAAGGATCTTCAGGACTTGAGAAAAAAAGTCAAACCCGGTCTTGTCCCGCCGTTTTATGCTGACCTGCCTGAAACCGTTGAAGAAATATGCGACTCAGAAAGAAGATACATAAACGCTTTCCTGAAACGCCCCTTCAGAACCCAGTGCATCTACTTCTACAAAGCCTTTGTCAACATCGCCATCAAAGGAGCCCGCTCAAAATAGGGGTCAGGCTTTCCTTATTGTAGTTATTGCATTGTTAATTTAAATATGCAGTAGATAATTATGCCAAGAAAGCGCCACAAAATACTTCGGGGAAAACTGATTAATGAAAAAGAGCTGGAGCAAAATGATTGAGAGTTTCGGGTTTCGAATTGGGCTGAAGTTCATGGTGCTGGCGTTTTTGGGGACGAATCTGTGGTTGCGCTTCTCAACGCTTTTTGATTACAGCCTTTTTCTGCAGGGAGTGTTCTTTTTTTTGGGATTGTGTTGTTTGGGTGTGATTTTTCTCCCCAGGCTTTTGAAAGTATTTTTGTTTCTGTTTGGAGTATCTTTCTTTTTGTTTGGATTTCGAGCCTATGATATTCCAAGCCAGGTTTTTGAGATGGTTGTGGTGTTTGTGGTTTTGACAGTCTGGCTCGTAAATTTGCGAAACAGATCATCCTCCAACGTAAGTCAACACCTTTTTGGGCTGATGGTCTGCTATGTAGCTCTTTCGGCTTTTTCTCTGATGCTGCTCCCTTTGGGCCATATTTTGAATGATTTTTGGCTCTTTGGCTGGGAAGCGTCCGCGAGGCAGGTAAGCAATGCGACGCCAAACAGCCCACTGTACGCCTTGGGAGGATTTAATCGCCTGTTGCTCTATTCTATGTTGTCATTTCAGCTTGCGTTGGTACCGGATTCTCTGAAAAATTTCAAATTGGTCTTTGCGGGAATTTTTTCCGGCGCTGTTTTTTGTGCGATTATTGGTTTGTTGGATTTCAGTGGGTTGATCTCACTGCAATGGTATCGCTTAGGGACAACAGCTATTCCGGGTGTTCTTCATTCCACCTTTTTGAACAGGGGTTGGTTTTCGGAATTTATCCTGTCGGCAGTCCCGTTTGTTTTAATAGGTTTTATCAGCCCAATTAAATATCGTTGGTGGAAAATAATGTTGTTTGTTTTCCTTGTAATCTGTGAAGTTGTCCTGATTTTAGCTGGTGCCAGGGCGGGTTGGGTTTCATATCCTCTTGTCCTTTTTATCTGTTGGCTTTTTTTCTATTTCGTAAAGGATGGTGGAATTAAGAGGCCAAAATTTGGATGGTGGAATTTGGTTAAGGTAGCAGTATCCGTGCCTATTACCATAGGGATCAGTCTACTTCTTGTCTTTCAGGTCATGCTGCCCCTTTCAAACGCTCTTAAAGAAAAGTCGGACGTTAAGGACAAGGGAAGGGATTCAGCCTTCACTACAGAATACCTTAAGAAAAATGCAGTGACCATGCTTACTGCAAACGCGAGCAGTAGACCCATTAGGTGGAAGCAGGGTTTTAACGTTGGCAGAGAAAACCCAATATTTGGGATGGGCTATGAATCTTACAGGTGGCATGCCGATATCTTGCCGAGTGTTGAAGGGTCGTATTGTAACAGAAATGTGACTCATGGCTTTGCTGACACTCCGCATTGTATCTTCTATCAGCTTTTTGTCAGCGGAGGGATTGTTGGGCTTTGTTTGTGGATGATGATCATTCTATTTGCCATAACGATTCTTATTGTTGATCTCGTCAGGAATCAGAGATTATTAAATATCCCGGTCGTAATCTCCATAATTAGCTTCCATATGTACGGCATATTCCAAAGCATGCAGTATGTCCCTATGATATGGTCCATGATTTTTCTCTGTTTGGGGTATGCCATGACCATCGATGAAAAAGTTCTGCCGGAGCGATTGAGGCGGATCACGGGTATGGGGGTCAAGGTGATGATATTCCTGGTTCTGATTGGGGGTGTGGTATATTTTTCGGGTCGGGGTTCCCAGGGGTTGGCTGATAAATATGGGTTGAAAGTCTATGCGGCGAACCAGGGCTGGGATAATTATCTGGGTTTTCATGACAGAGAAAAAGGTCCGAATGGATATTTTCGATGGTCAGAGAAAAAAGGGTTAATGAAAATCCCTGAGGACGGATTTGTTGAAATTCGAGTCAATTGTGCCACTCCGGGTTTGGCGCAGGAACCGGTGACAGTTGATATCCGTGTGGACGATGAGCCGATAGAGCGGATTGTGTTTGAGACGGCTGGCTCTCGGAAATGGTACCACTGGCTGGGGGGACAGAGAACGAATAATTGGGGAGTGCATGAGATTTTAATCGATGTATCCAGAACATGGAACCCCAAGAAACTTGGAATAAGTTCTGATGGACGGGATCTGGGTGTGGCGGTGAGTGAGCCCAAGTTGCTTGAGAACATACCCAGGGACGGGGTTGGGTTTTATGGATGGGAGACGTTAGATACACAGAGTGCAGAGAGCATGGCGAAGGACGGGAAAGAAAAGAGGTTTCGGTGGACGGGGAAGCAGGCAAGCGAAATGATTGCGGAATGCGGAATGCGGAAGGAAAAAATTGAGGGTGGAGAAGAAGCCCCGGGGTTGGTTTTCTTCTTGCAATGTATGCATCCGGATATTGAACAGAGCCCCGTGGTGGTGAAGATGTTGGGCGATGGGGAGTTGTTGCGGTCTGTTGAGTTTAGTGATTATGGGTGGAAGCAGGTGGAATTTGCGGCGAATGAGTTAAAGGGGAAGAACATTATAACATATGAGGTCAGCCGAACGTGGAATCCTAAGCGGATGGGTGTTTCGGGCGATGATAGGGAGTTGGGAGTGGCGGTTAAAATTGTCGGAAGACAATTTTAATTTTGAGTTTTTAATTTAATTTTGGAAAAGGGGTCAGGCTTTCCTTATTGTGGTTATTGGGTTTTTTTTGCCGCGGATTTGGCGCGGATTTGGCGCGGATTTGGCGCGGATTCTTTTTTGTAAAAACCAAGAATATCGCTGTGTTTGTATTTAAACCTATCTGTGTGTAAGTAAAAGCAAAGTCAAAAGCTTTTCTCACAGAGCTCCCAGAGCACACGGAGGAAGGCGGATTGGAAAGTCAAAAGATTTTTTCTCACAGAGTACACGGAGCACACGGAGAAAAACGGGTTAAAAAGTCAAGGGGTCAGACAAGGGGTCAAATCTGCCGTTGACCTTTACCTGATGGGTAAGAAAAGGGGTCACACATGAAATGTGAAATCAAGGCATAACTCCCCTTTTTCCTGAAAAGTTTTTTTTGACCTCACAGGACGACCTTACAACTTGTTGCTTGCTATCTTCAGTAAATAGAGCCTGTCCCAAAATATAAAGTGCTTAAGAGAGAACCATAGGGGTCAGGGTGATCTTCCCCCAGTAAAACGGACACCTCGGTTAAGGGACAGCCATAGCACTCTCAAATGCCATGGGGCTCTTGTTGCCTAATGATGAATGCCTTCGCTTGCGATTATAAAACAATTCTATATAGCT
>Ga0222695_1000181_pt1 | contig 40736 bp, 33 predicted proteins | sample AntAcemetage1398_FD_179834 | JGI IMG/M metagenome (GOLD analysis project Ga0222695, IMG submission 179834) | Saline water microbial communities from Ace Lake, Antarctica - #1398 | ecosystem: Environmental > Aquatic > Non-marine Saline and Alkaline > Saline | place: Antarctica: Ace Lake...
ATCCGGTTCAGAAGCGGAACCTAAAACAAATTTTTCAGGCAATCGCAGAAATATAGATCAGACACTTTTCAGATTTTTAAGAGTTTTGAAATTGGCTCGAAAACATTAAAGAATTAGAAGATAGACTTAACGTTGATGTGAAACAAGATGGTTTTGTTGTAAGTATTAAGATTCTTTAGATTTTAGGAATTCAATCTGTCTTAACAGCCTTTTTCTTAGGAATCACAAATTCAAACTTTCTACTTAACGCATGAATATTCGGCGGACAGGCTGGTACACATTCGCCACATTTGATGCAGTCAATTGAATTGATCTCATCCGGAAGGTTAAGTCCCATCGGACATGCTTTTGAGCATGCGTGGCAATTGATGCATGTGTCTTTGTTAAGTTTGATCTGCAGTAAGGATATCCTGTTGAAGAATCCGAGTATTAGTCCAAGCGGACAGAAGTATCTGCAGAATGCCCTTTTTTCTCTGAATATCAAAACCAAGAAGAGGATCGTAAGGGCGACTTTCCAATAGAATGTCACTCCTATTGATGATCTCAGTCCTTCGTTAGCAACGATTATCGGAATTCCTGCTGTGATAAGCCCCGCTGGACAAATCCATGCACAGAAGCCTTGTGCGAGTCCAAAAGCGGGAACTATTATCACAAGAAGAATGAGATTTCCCCACTTGAAATATCTAAACTTCGGATGAAGTTTTGCTGAATCTTTTTTTATTGGTGAAATGCTGTAGAGTAGTTCCTGAAAAAAACCGAAAGGGCAGACGTATGCACAACTTGCTGATCCAAAGATCGAGCCGAAAGCAGCAAGTGTTCCAATTGCGAGATAGGGGATCATCGTCGCGTATTTTATTACATATTGAATTGTTCCAAGCGGACAGCCGAAAGCCATAGAAGGGCAACTGTAGCAGTGAAGCCCGGGAGCGCAGAATGATTTTGTCGGGCCGTTGTATGGTCTTCCAGTCATAAAGTTTGATATGAATGGGTTTTGAACAATAAAGAAAAGAAGCTGGATTATTTTCCTACTCATCTTCTTCATCCTCCTCATCTTTGCCAAAAATCTTTTCAAAGATGTTCTCATCGCTGAGTCCGATACAGCTCATGCAGACGTTCTTTCCAGCAGCTTCCACAAGATTGACTTCCTTTGTGCCGTACTCGTCGATCTCGTGAGTCCAGGCTTTAACTATAAAAAGAGCCGAAATAAGGAGAATGATCGAAACGATTATAATTCTTTTCATTTTTCCTCTTTTCTCATGTTAAATAATGCTGCGCCATATGCTCCCATTAACTGGGAGAAATCATCTGTTTTTATAATGGATCCAAGAATCTTTTCAAGATGATATTTTACGGGTTTCATCTTTGAAACTCCACCTGACATGAAAAATGGTCCACTTGGATGAACTCTGCCGGCCATTGATGCAGTGTTTAATGCAACCATCTTTGCAATGGAAGAGGCGATAACCTTTGAATCGACATCCTTTGCCATCAGTGAAACAACTTCGCTTTCAGCAAAAACAGTGCATGTCGAGTTTATATTCTCGGGTTCAATCCCGGAAACATCAAGATCTGCAAATTCTTCTATTTCCATATCTATTCTTGAGCACATTACTTCAAGAAATCTGCCAGTTCCTGCGGCGCATCTGTCATTCATGATGAAATCTGCTATTCTTCCGAATTCATTGGTGGTTATGATCTTGCTGTCCTGTCCGCCAATGTCGATTACGGTCTTAGTTTGTGGATATTTCTCATGAACACCAAGAAAGTGGCATGTTATTTCCGTTACAGAAGAAACTGTCTCAGACTTTATAGCTTCACGACCATAACCGGTGACAGAACTTGAAAAAGTTTGACTTTTCCTATCAGCAGGAAGTCTTTCCATAAGTTTTTCATAGGTAGCCGTTGAAGAACGAACAGTTTCTATGATGTCCTGATAAATGATTTTTTTAGTGCTGTCGATTATTACGATCTTTCCAGTTCTAGAACCTATATCGATTCCGCAGTGTAACATCAGCTGTTTTTCAGCTCCTTCTTTGCAGACTGCCACAGATCTTCAAGCTCCCTGATACTTTTTCTTTCATCAACAAAATCAGGATTGATATCTTCCATCTTGTCAAAACGCTGCTTGAATCTCCCTGCACAGGATTTTAAAGCTTTTTCACTGTCAATCCCGAGCTTTCGGCCTAGATTGATCACAGCAAAAAGAAGATCACCAAGCTCATGTTCCACTTCTTCTTTTTCCCCAATTTCTATTGCTTCAAGCAGTTCCGTTTTTTCTTCTTCAACCTTATCCAGCACATCTTCCCATTTTTCCCAGTCAAATCCTACAGTTGAAGCGCGAGAAGCATAACGCTGAGAAAGATTTATCGCAGGCATAGCAATGGGAATTCCATCAAGAAGATACTTCTTATTTTCTTTCTGTTTTTTTATCTGGTTCCATTTTTCAAGGACTTCTTCGCTTGTATCAGCCGTATCGTCACCAAAAACGTGAGGATGTCTTACAGTAAGCTTATCTGAAAGTGATTTTGCAACATCTTCAAAATTGAAAAGCTTTTCTTCATTTGCCATCTGTGAAACAAAGACAACCTGAAGAAGTAGGTCTCCAAGTTCTTTTTTTAAATTATCAACAGAATCACGATCGTTTCTATCAAAAGAATCCAGAGCTTCCACTGTCTCAAAAGCTTCTTCTATGATGTAAGGACGAAGAGATGTAATTGTCTGCTTTTTGTCCCATGGACATCCATTCTCAGAACGCAGAATAGCCATTATTTCAAGTAGTCTATCTATTTGTTTTTCCATTTCATCTATTTTCTACAAGGTTTACTTTAGATATGAAATTCTCTGGCGCATAAATATAGTTAAGATTAAAACAGGCGTAGCAGAAGTTTTCAGGTTTGTGAAGAACCTTTTTAAAATCATCGACTTTAAAATATTTAAGACTGGTAGCTTCAAGGAAGGCACATATCTCAGCGCTTGTTTTCTTTGAAGCAATCAGTTCTTTTCTTGTAGGGGTATCAATGCCGTAGTAACAGCTTCCTATAACTTTTGGAGAACCTATTCTAACATGTATTTCTTTTGCACCAGCACTTTTTATCATTCTGATTATCTTTCTTAAAGTTGTACCTCTAACGACAGAGTCATCAACAAGAACTACTGTTTTCCCATCGAAAAAATCAGGAAGGGGATTGAACTTATGTCTTACACCTTCATCTCTTTGTTTCTGGTCAGGTTTCGTAAAGGTTCTACCTACATAGTGATTTCTCAAAAGTCCCATATCAAAAGAGCCTCTGCTTTTTTCAGCGTAGCCCAGAGCAACGAAGTTAGATGAATCGGGTACTGAACATATAACAGTGTCTTCATTAAAGTTCATATCTTTATCATAGTCCGCAAGAACATGACCGATCTTTTTTCTCACGTCATAAACCTTTTCATCAAAAGTGATGACATCAGGTCTTGAGAAATAAATGAGTTCAAACACACAGTGCTGCTTTTTCTTCGGTGAAACCTTTACAACTTTAAGTGGCATGTGTTTTTCGAGTCTGATTATTTCACCCGGTTCAAGTTCGCGAATCATCTTTGATCCTGTAATACCGAATGCGCAGCTTTCTGAAGCCAGAACAACTCCATCCGAAGGAATTTCGCCTTCACCATCGTAGTTTATATGCCCGAGAACATAAGGTCTGAACCCATGAGGATCACGGAAAGCGAACATAAGGTCACGATAAATAATAATTGAAGAAAAAGCACCTTTAAGCTGCTGTTGAGTTTCGTAAATAGCATCTTCGATAGACATTTTGTTAGTTGAAAGATGAAACGCTATAAGTCTTCCGATAAGCTCGCCGTCATTATCGCTTTTAAAAGTATAGCCATAATCGTTTTCTAGCCAGGTCCTAAGTTCATTATAATTAATGATGTCTCCGTTACTGCATACAGCTATGTGAGGACCTTCAGGTAGCTCGATTTTATGTGGCTGAGAGTTTACCGGATCACTTTTTCCTGCTGTAGGATATCGGACATGTCCTATAGCGGTATCACTTCTATGTTTTTCAAGAATTTTAGGAGTGAGAACATTTTTAACAAGTCCCATACCTTTGTGACAGTGAATATTGCCTCGATTGTCTCTGCTGGCAATTCCGCAGCTTTCCTGGCCACGATGCTGTGTTGCAAAAAGGATTTCGGCAATTAAAATCTGAGCATTTTCAATGTTGAATATTCCGGCTATTCCGCACAAATTAACCTCCAATAAGTAAAAAAAACAAAGCCAACTCTACACACAAAAAAACATAAAATCAAGGTGGTTTTGCATTTTGGGTTGATAAAAAATGCAGTTATGTTATAAATGTGCGGTTTAATTATGGAGCATGGAATGATAACGGAATGTCCATCTTGTAAAAAGATAATATCAACAGTTAATTACGGTAGTCAGGTCTGTCCAAAATGTTCATCTCTTATCCATATTGGTAACCCTGTTAAAGATGAAGAAAGCAGAGTCTTAAAAAGTGCTACCCAAATGAAAAAGGAGCTGAAAAAAGACGCAGAGAAGCTTCACAAGGAAATTGATAAAAAAATTAGCTCCGAAACGGGTTTCTTTAAAGGAACACCCTGGGATAATTGGAAAAAGATGGGAATGGGCGAAGCTTTCATCAAAACTACAATCGAGATATATAAAAGACCTTCGAAGTTCTTTCACAACATGAAATATGCAGCAAAACCTGGAATGATCCCAATCTATGGGCTTATTGCAGCTTTTCTTGCAGTTCTTTTTCAGACTTTCTGGATGATAAAGTTTTTCAGGTCACTATTTCCAGATTATACTTCTTTTAAGGAGGCTGTTGCAAAACTTGAAGGATTAGGCGCGGCGTTGCTTTCAGAAGAGGGAAAGCTGAGAATGATATTTGACTCGATGAATCCTGAAACATCTGTCCTTATTGCCCAACTTGTCATAACTCCTCTTATGTCGATAGTCATCACAGCATTTATACTGCATCTTGGAAGTGTTATCCTCGGTTCAAAAACGAGATTACAGCAATATTACAGAATGAGTGGATTTATTATGGTCACAGGCCTTTTAAGCATTATTCCGCTTGTAGGTAATATCGCCGGTTTTATCTGGAGGACGATTCTTGTTTACAAAGGGGGAAAAGTGCTGAACAAGTTTGACAACAGAAAAGCTCTTCTTTTTACAACTTTCTATGTTTTTCTACAGGTCCTTTTTTCTTCAGCGGGGATATTATGATTTTTAGGGTAGGCAATGGTTTTGATGTTCATAGATTTGATGAAAACCGCGAACTGTGGCTTGGTGGAATAAAAATTGAAGATCATCCTGGACTTGCCGGTCACAGTGATGCAGATGTTCTTATTCATGCAGTTATTGATTCTCTCCTTGGCGCGTGCGGTCTTGGTGATATCGGTGAATTCTTTCCGGATACTGATGAAAAGTTTAAAGGAATTAGCAGCATAGTTCTGCTCGAAGAAGTTATGAAAAAATTTCATAGGGCAGGTTGGCAGGTTGAAAATATTGATGCAGTTGTAATCTGTGAAACACCTAAACTACTTAAATATCGTGAAAAGATCAGATCAAAACTCGCCGGAATCATCAGCATTAAGATCGATCAGATAATGGTAAAAGGAAAAACATCGGAAAAATTGGGATTTACAGGAAGAGGCGAAGGAATTGCCGTCACTGTGACTTCTCTGATATCAAGGAGGGAAACTTGAAAAGACCATCTTTATACATCGGCAAAAAGAATATTGTGACATTTGTGCTGGCTTCAGCAATCCTGCTTTACGGCATTATAAGCTCAATAGACGGAGTCCGTTACTTTTTCTCAGATGATGCTCCGACAGATCTTAAAAGAGCAATGTCTCTTGATAAGGAAGCCTTCGCAAAGGTTAAGGACGGCGACTATGTTCAGATTAAAGGGATCACTTCTGTCCAGGGCGGATCTCTTAAGAAAGGCATGTGGGGTGACAAATTTGTCGTTTTCTACCTAACCGGTTCTTCAAAGTTCATAGTTGTAGAGAAACAGGAAGACGATGAAAACAGAGGTCCTCAGGATCGATTGATAAAGGGAAGGGCACGTCTTTTTGAGTCAGACGTTCAAGCTGAAAAGATGAGAAAGTTCTTTCTTGATAGTTTTCTTATAGAAATGGACCCCGATGGAATGATGATAGAAAGTGGAAAGATCCCCGGAAAAGACTACTGGTCTTTAATTCTGATGGGACTGTTAATAATGATGATGGGACTTAATGTCTATCTTCTTTTAAAGCCTATGAAAACTGAAAATGAAATGGAGAATGAAATTGACGAACTCTAATAAGGTGAGAACCAGATTTGCTCCAAGTCCGACTGGCTATATGCATGTCGGCAATCTTAGAACTGCGCTTTATGCGTGGCTTCTTGCAAGAAAAAACAACGGAACTTTTATTCTCCGGATTGAGGATACGGATCAGGAAAGACTTGTAGAAGGTGCGGCAGATATAATTTTTACCACTCTTGCTGAAACGGGACTTACTCATGATGAAGGTCCTGATATGGGTGGAGATTTTGGTCCTTATGTTCAAAGTGAGCGAAGAGCTGCAGGCATATACAAGAAATATGCGCAAGAACTTATTGAAAAAGGAAGTGCCTATCGTTGTTTCTGCACAAAAGAGAGACTTGATGAACTACGCGTGAGCTGCGAGTCAAAAAAACTTCAGACAAAGTATGATGGACTTTGTGCACATCTTTCAAAAGAAGAGATCGAAAAGAACCTGGAAGATGGTGTTCCCTATGTTGTAAGGTTAAAGATGCCTCAGGATGGGACTTCCACTTTTAATGATGAGGTTTTTGGAGAAATAAGTATTGAAAATTCAACTCTTGAAGATCTAATCTTAATCAAATCGGACGGTTATCCGACTTACAACTTTGCAAACGTTGTAGACGATCACCTAATGGAGATCACTCATGTTGTCAGAGGAAGCGAGTATATTATCTCAACACCTAAGTACAATATGATCTATGATGCTTTTGGATGGAAAAGACCCGCCTACGTTCACGTTTCACCTGTTATGAGAGATGCACAGAAAAAGCTTTCTAAACGCGATGGTGATGCAAGTTACAGAGATTTCATTGATAAAGGCTGTCTTAAAGAGGCGCTTATCAACTACATTGCTCTGCTTGGATGGAATGCGGGAGACGACAGAGAGAAATTCACAATGGAAGAGCTTATTGAAGCTTTTGATATAAAGGGAATAAGCAAATCGCCTGCAATTTTTGATGAGGTGAAGCTCAGATGGCTCAATTCGGAATATCTTAGAGAGATGACTACTGAACAGTTTAAGGAAAAAGCGATGCCTTTTATCCAGAAAGTTGTGAAAAGAGATATCGATGTTGATATTCTTATCGGCGGACTCCACAAAAGAACAGAGTTTCTTGAAGACATTCCTCCACAGATTGATTTTATCGAAGAATTGCCGCAGTACGATGCGGAGCTTTATAGAAACAAAAAAATGAAGACAAACCCTGAGAATTCTCTTGAAGCACTTAATGAGCTGGTTCCACTTCTTGAAGTTTGCAATGAATGGGATCATGAATTGCTTTTTCTGAAAATAGTTGAGTTTTCTGAAAAGACAGGCGTTAACAAGAAAAAATATCTTTGGTCATTAAGAGTTGCTTTGAGTGGCAAAAAGATGACTCCGGGTGGCGGAACAGACATTGCAGCTATGCTTGGAAAAGAGGAGACTCTTTCTAGAATAAACAAAGGTATTGAAATATTGAAAATTTATGGAGAGAAAAATGAGTAACATTAAAACCACTTATCTTGGAATTGAAATTGACAGTCCCATTATCGTGGGTTCATGTGGACTAACCAACTCAATTGAAAATCTCAGAAAGATCGAAAAAGCGGGAGCGGGAGCAGTTGTCCTGAAGTCACTTTTTGAAGAACAGATAATAGAAGAGAGAATAAAGAGCGCTGCACAGGGAATGTATGCATCTTTTCATTCAGAAGCTCTTGAATACATTTCTCAAATTAGCATGAACTTTGGTCCTGACAACTATATAAAGTTGATAAAAGAAGCAAAAGCAGAGTTGAAGATCCCTGTGATCGCTAGCGTTAACTGCATTTCAACGCAGTACTGGGTGGAATTTGCAAAGAAGATCGAAAATGCAGGTGCAGACGCTCTTGAAGTAAATATCTCACACGTAACGCACGATATAGAAATGAGTGATGAGCAGATCACAGAAGATTATCTCAGAACTTTCAAGGCGATTAAGGCTGTTATCAATATTCCTGTTTCTGTAAAGATGGGACAGAATTTCACTAATATCAGCAGAATGGTGAAACTTCTTGAGAATTACGGTGCTGCCGGAGTTGTACTTTTCAACAGATTCTATCAGGTGGATATTGATATTGATAAGATGGAACTTGTACCGGGATACATCAGATCTTCCAGAAAAGATATAACTGAAACAATAAGATGGATATCGCTGCTTTCAGGAAAGACAAAGCTTGCACTTGCCGCATCAAGGGGAGTGAAAACCGGTTCTGATGTTGTCAAAATGCTTCTTGCAGGAGCTGATGCAGTTCAGGTTGTAAGTTCAGTTTACAAAGAAGGTATCGAGTATATTGCAAAGATGAACATTGAAGTTATGGAGTGGATGGAAGAGAAGGGATTTACCTCGATCAATGAGTTCAAAGGCAAGCTCAACCACAAGAATATTGATGATCCGCAAGCCTGGGAAAGACAGCAGTATATTAAAGCGATCGTCGGCGTAGAGTAGCCACAAACAAATTTCAAAAAAAACTTTAAATTTTTTCAAAAGAACATTAATTTCCACAAACCCGCATCACAAGAGGGGTGTATCAAATATTGTTGTTTATAAAGTAATACAGAATGAAATAAAAAGATTACAAGTTATTAATTTTATTGATTTTTTTCTACATTTGCACTTGACAAGTTGAATAAAGGTGATTATATTAAGTTATACAAGGTGGCGTTAAGCGCCCTGCTCTTGGACTTTTTGAATCTGACTGCTGACTACTGATTATTGAGACAGTTACACACCTGATACTGATACAGAATTTGACACTTTCACCATTGGGATGTAAGTCCTATTTCTTCCTGTGTATCTGCCACCTTGTTCTTAATCTTCACTCCATATCTGTTTTAATCTTTACAGGAAGGGCGCATTCTTTTATTTATTTTGAATTTTTTTTCTATTTAAGTTAATCTCTATCAGCAAACAATTAAAGGGTTTTCATGAAGTTGCTGGTTTTACTGATAGTTTCAATTTTTCTCAGTGTTTCATGCACCGAGAACAAACCTCAAACAGATTCTGAAGCAGACAAAGACAGCTTAGTCGTTGACAATATAGTGGATGAGTGTCCAGACGAATCGGATATAGATGCGGATGTTGATGAAACGCCAGATCTGGATTCTGACTCTGACACGGATTCTGTTGTCTGTCTTGATCTGAAGATTCAGGCAAATGTTATCAAGGCGGGATTTCCTCTTAAAGACAAGGATGGCAAAATAACATTCTGCCGTCCCGGCTGTGACACGCCGACTGAGAATGATCCTCAGTGTGTGAGAAATCTGTGGGAATGGAACAACTGGGGAGTTTATCAGACGTATCTGAATGATCCTGAAAATACATCACCTGAATGTTATCCGTGGCCCTGCGTTATAGATGGAATGAAAGCATACCGGACAATGAAAAGTCAGTGTGACAGATTCCTGTCTGTTGACAACTATAACTCTTCGATGGGAACAATTGGAGATCTGAGGGTTAGTGGAGGAATAGCCGGAATAAAGATGGGAGGATATGTCTCGGGATATAATTCTCTTCGTGCAATGGCCTATCATATTGAAAAGGATGAGTATGAACCAGTTGGATATGTGGGTGGGTATCCAGGATTTAATTATGACAGATTTCTCTTTACAACAGCAAATGGAGACTGGAATAAAGAAACATATACCCAGACATATATAATCTCTGCGAAAAGAAATAATGACGGAATTTGGAAATATGAGACAATTTACGATGATGAATCCCACAAGGCATGGTTTTCCCGTCCTCCGTTTATGGGTAAAGACTGGGTTCTTATTCAGATTGAGCATTTCCAGACCGGAGAATATAATGTTTACTATTCCAAAGTTGATGAATGGAAATGGACAAAATTTGAGCCACCAAAAGTATATGAAGGTAATATTTCAGGGAACAGGCTTTCTTTCATAATCGGGGACAGAGAAATCTATGTCTGTGACCTTGATAAATCTCCGGAAAAGGTCTCGGACTGTACAAAAATCAACAGAGACGGAGAACTTGGACACGGCCCCAGACTCGATCAGCAGAACTCGGACAGACTTGTCTATAATGTTTACGGAGAGCCTAAATTTGTGGAAGTTGATCTGTCCGTAACACCGCTCAAATACACGGAACACACAATAACGCCATCAGAACCAACAGCAGGCAGTTTTGAGCCAAATGATTTCAGGAATGGAACAGTATTATACACGGAACTTTTCGGGACCAGTGGAGCAGACCTAAAACAGTGTTTCTACAACATTGAGCAGAAAAAAAGTTACTGTCCCGATGAAGGCCCCTGGCCCAATACGCTTGAATATTTGATGGGATTTGGTACATTTGATGAAAACTATCAGTTATGGAAAATTCCTGCAGGATCAGCCTGTGCAGTTAGAGATATAAAATGCTGGTGTGAGGAAAATAATTTAGGGTGTGAGAGTGTCTTTGAAGAATAAATGGAGGGACTAGATAATGATACTGTTTAAAATGGCAATCCGAAATCTGATGAAACAGAAACGGCGTTCTTTTTTTACGGCTATTTCTATGATCATCGGTTTTGTTCTTCTTTCTATTTCACTTGGTCTGGCTGAAGGCGGATACGGCAATGTTATTAAGTCTTTCACAAAGGCAAAGACGGGACATATTCAGATTCATAAAAAAGGTTATCTTGATAAGCTTGGTCTTTATAAGAATTTTGTCTGGAATAAGGAACTAATAAAAACCATTAAGTCAGTAGAATCAGTTGAAAAGATCGCTCCGAGACTTTTCAGCGGATCACTTGCTTTTGTTGATAAGAAAACAACTGCAGCAATGGTAAAAGGGATAGACGTAAAAGCTGAAGCTGCTATGACAGATATTGATAAAAAAGTTGAAAAGGGAACATATTTTAAAGAAGGCAGCAACGGTGAATTGAGGTATGAAACAGTTATTACAAATTCTCTTGCTGAATCTTTAAAACTGGATGTCGGCGGTGAGATCATTCTGATATCTCAGGGCGCTGACGGAAGCATCGCAAATGACAAATTTAAAGTGATCGGCATCCTTTCTAAAGGAATGGATTCACTTGAGAACAGGACAGCTTTTGTTCCTTTAAAAACAGCTCAGGAATTTATCTCTATCGGAAACAAAGTGCATGAAACTGCAATTATAATAAAGGATTACAGAAAGTCAATTGATGAATCGATAAAAATATCAAAGGCTCTTTTTTCAGCTGGCATTAAAGACTTAAGCAGCAATCCCTGGGAAATAGTTGAAGAGCAGTTCTATACGAGTATGACTGCTGACAAGGAAGGTAATTTTATCGTTATTTTTATTATTATGCTCATTGTCGGAGTCGGCGTTTTAAACACGGTTTTAATGTCAATACTCGAAAGGATGAGAGAGTACGGCGTAATGAAAGCTATGGGAACATCACCCTGGTTTATTTTCAATTCAATTGTCCTTGAAACTTTTTTCCTTTCTATCTTTTCATCAGTTGCGGGATTTGCTCTTGCTCTTCTAGCTAACTGGCCTCTGACAACTATTGGCATCAGCTATCCTGAACCGATCTCTGTCGGTGGAATATTTATGGAAAACATGAACTCAGCGTATGTTGCTGAAGCATTTTATATACCGGTAATTGTAGTAATAATAGCAGCGGTGATCGCAAGTCTCATTCCTGCATATAAAGCTTCAGTTGCAGATCCTGTTAAGTCGATGAGAAGTTATTAGGTTTAATGATATGGAGAAAAAAATGAAAAAACTTCTAATGTTTTCTTTAGTGTTTGTGCTCTTCGGTTTGTCAGCTGCGGAAACTGATGAAGTAAACAAGATCCTGGACATGATGGACAAAGTTTACAGAGCTGACAGTTCAAAATTTGAGATGGCAATGGAAATTGTCACTCCGAACTGGAAAAGAACCATGAAGATGAAAGCTTGGAGTGAAGGTATGAACAAAACATTTATTACGATACTGTCACCCAGAAAAGATAAGGGAATTGCAACACTTAAGGTTGACCAGGATATGTGGAACTTTTTTCCTAAGGTAAACAAAGTTATGAAAGTGCCGCCGAGCATGATGATGGGAAGCTGGATGGGGAGTGATTTCACAAACGATGACCTTGTTAAGGAAACTACTTTTAGAGACGATCACACCGCTGAACTTCTCAAATCCGATGATAAGGATGTCATTACAATTAAGCTCGTTCCAAAAGAAAGCGCAGCATCAGTCTGGGGAAAGATCATTGCAAAAGTTAGAAAAAGTGATTATCTGCCGATATCTCAGGAATATTACGATGAAAAAGGTCGCAAGATAAGAATAATGAAATTCTCCGGATATAAAGAAATGGGGGGAAGACTGATCCCTGCTGTTATGGAGATCGTCCCATTAAACAAGAAAGGGCATTATACAAAAATTGAATACCTTAAAGGTGAGTTTAACGTCAAGCTTAAAAAGAGTACCTTTACACTGAGAAATCTTCAGAAGATGAGGTAGTTATGATACTTTTTAAGATGGCTCTCAGAAACCTGCTTAAACAGAAAAGAAGATCAGTTTTTACAGCTATCTCAATGATCCTTGGTTTTGTATTGTGTTCAGTTTCCATGGGAATGATGGAAGGTGGTTTTGGTAATATGATAAAAGCTTTTACAGGTGCCAAGACAGGACATGTTCAGATCCATCGTAAAGGTTATCTTGAAAATCCCGGTTTGTATAAGAATTTCACCCTGGACGGGAACATCACAAACACAATCTCACAAATTGAAGAGGTCAGGAACTTTTCACCGAGACTGGTAAGCGGATCTCTGGCATTTATTGATAAGAAAACGACTGCAACTCAGATAAAGGGAATTCAACCGGAATCAGAAGCAGCTTTAACAAAACTTGATAAAAAAGTTGATAGGGGACGGTATTTTTCACAAAAAAAGAATAGTGACAGTTTATTTGAAATAGTGATCACCAACTCTCTTGCCGAAAGCCTTAACGCTGACCTTGGAAGTGAAATAATTTTAATTTCTCAGGCAGCGGATGGAAGTATTGCAAACGATATATTTAAAGTTATCGGCATTCTTTCAAAGGAGTCTGATTCACTGGAAAATAGAACTGTTTTTATGTCTCTGACTGACGCTCAAACCTTTCTTTCCATGAGTGGGAAAGTGCATGAAATAGCTGTAGAATTAAATAGTTATAAAAATTCGTTTACCGGATCAATAAAAATTGCAAAGGCTATTCACCAAAATGGCATTAAGAATCTAAGCTGTGAGCCGTGGGAAATTATTGAAGAGCAGTTCTACAACGGAATGATGGCAAAAAAAGAAGGCAATCCGATAATGATATTTATCATTGCTCTTATCGTTGCAATCGGAGTTCTCAACACCGTTCTGATGTCTATTCTTGACAGGATGCGCGAATACGGAGTCATGAAGGCAATGGGAGCAACCCCCTGGTTTATTTTTAACTCTATTGTGCTTGAAACGCTTGTTCTGGCTTTCTTTTCAACAGTTGTGGCAGTTGGACTAGGTCTTCTTGCAACCTGGCCATTAGTAGTTTATGGAATTACCTATCCGGAGCCTGTTTCTATCGGTGGAATCTACATAAAAACACTCAACTCGGAATTTATACCCGAAGCATTTTATATACCGGCTTTAGTTATTGCTGTCTCGTCTTTCTTTGCCTCGATCTATCCGGCATTTAAGGCAGCTTCAGCAGATCCAGTTAAATCAATGAGAAGTTATTAGGGAGGATATTATGCTTTTAAAAATGGCGTGGCGAAACATTTTCAGAAACAAAAGGCGGTCGTTTATCGCTGCGGCTGCCATCAGTCTGGGCCTGACTGCTCTCATCTTTGTTGATGCGCTGCAGGAAGGAATGATCATCAATATGGTGAAAAGTGCCACATCTTCATTCATGGGAGAATCTCAGATCCACAATGAAGGATTCACAAATGCACTTGAGGTTGAAAGAACTATCAAAGATCCTGATGGAATTATGAAGGGGCTTTCAAAGGAACCTCTCATTAAGGATTTTGCGCCAAGAATTAAAACGCTGGGCATGATAACAAGTCCGGGCAATGTACAGTCATTGATGCTTATGGGAATTGATCCACAAAAGGAAAAAGCGCTTTCTAAGATGGATGAAGCCATGATCAAGGGAGAATATCTTGAGGACAGTGACGAGAGAGGAGTAATAATCGGAAGCAGGTTGGCAGAGATCCTTGAAGTGGAAGTTGGTGACAGACTTGTTATTACCGTGGCTCAGGCAAACACCGGTGAAATGTCTCAGGAAATGATGAGACTTAAAGGAATATTTAAGCTTGGAATCCGTGAAATGGATAGAGGTATTGCCTTTATTCCTATTACAAGAGCAGCAAAAATGCTCGGACTTGAAGGTCAGATACATGAAATAGCAGTGAATTTTAAAGATCACAAAAAATCATGGGATAAAAATCTTCCTATCTGGAAAAAATATTCAAAAAATGGCAACGTCTATAAAAACTGGATGAAACTTATGCCTGAAATGGAGGCAATGCTTTCGATGACTGCTTTTTCAAAGTACATGGTTGGTTTTATCCTCTTCCTGCTTGTTGCCGGAGTCATTGTCAACACACTTTTCATGTCAATTTATGAGAGGATGTTTGAGTTTGGTGTTATGAGAGCAATTGGTGTGAAACCGTTTAAAATGGGCCTGCTTGTTGTTTTTGAATCAGGTGTACTTGCATTTTCTGCAACAGTGATAGGAATTATCACTTCCTTAGGGCTTTCCGGGATTTTTTCTCACGTTGGAATTGACTACACCGGAACTGAGTTCGTAAGTGTTTCGATCACTGAGCTTATCTATCCGGTAATGACAATTGAGCAGTATACGTCTTTCCCGATAGCACTTGTAGTTTTCACAATGATAGTAGGTATATATCCGGCAATACACGCAGCAAAAATTCAGCCGGCCGATGCAATGAAAAAAGGAACAAAATAGGAGAATATCATGAAAGTTATAGAAGTTAAGAACGTCATCAGAACATACAAGACAGGTGAGATCGAAGTCAGGGCTTTAAGAGGAGTTGATCTTGAGATCGAAAAGGGCGAATTCACTGCTATTGCAGGGCCTTCAGGTTCAGGAAAATCAACGCTTTTAAACATTGTCGGTGGTCTGGATACTCCTACTGAAGGTGAGGTAAGTCTCGGCGGAAAACTGATAAATACGATGAGTGGATCTGAACTTTCAAGTTTTAGAAGAGACCATGTCGGTTTTATTTTTCAGAGCTACAATCTTATTCCAGTCCTGACCGTTGAAGAAAACATTGAATTTGTTATGCTTCTTCAGGGAGTTGATAAGGCAACAAGAAAAAAGAAAGTGGCAGAGATACTTGAAGAGGTGGGGCTTTCCGGAAGTGAGGAGAGACTTCCTTCTCAGCTTTCAGGCGGTCAGCAGCAAAGAGTAGCAGTGGCCAGAGCTATTGTTTCAACTCCGGATATAATTCTTGCCGATGAACCCACTGCAAATCTTGATTCAAAAACAGGTTCAGCGCTTCTTGATATGATGAGAAAACTTAATGAAACAAAGGGAGTAACCTTTGTTTTCTCAACTCATGACAAGATGATAATGGAAAGAGCAAAAAGACTTGTAAGGCTTAAAGACGGCATGATAGATAGTGACGAGAGAAGATAAGATGAAAAAAGTGCTACTTGTACTTTTAATTTTTCTGGCACTTCCTGTTCTTGGAGATGAGGCGCTGGAGCTAAGAGGTTATTACAAATCATTTCTCTATTTTTATGACTACAAAGATGGAACAGCAGATACCTTTGAGTCTGACAAGAACATTCTTAATCAGAATGTTTTTAGATTAAAATTGTTCTCTGATCCTGCTGATTGGCTTTCAATGGAAGCTGCCTATTCACTTTCTCCAACTGTTTCAAGGTACCAGAATAACGGATTGGAACTTACAACACCTTCCGTCGATTCATATAGGTTGGTCGATCTGAATGAAAATCTCATCACAAGTGGCGGCTTTGAACTCAACAACAACATCGATAGACTCACATTCAATTTTGAGCTTCCAATTGCTGATATAATAATAGGAAGACAGGCGATTTCATTTGGAAGTGCCAGATTTTTCAATCCGACAGATGTCTTTTCTCCATATTCTTTTCAGGAACTAAACAAGGAAGAAAAGTTCGGGATCGATGCTATCAGGGTGAAAATCCCAATCGGTGACATGGGTGAAATTGATCTTGGATATGTCTTTGGTAAACACGCTGACTGGAAAAAGAGTGCGGCCTTTGCAAGAGTTCGTTTTCCAATCATGAACTATGATATTTCTGTAATTGCAATGGAGTACAGAACTCATCTAATGGCTGGGCTAAACATAAGCGGAAGTATAGGTGGAGCAGGTGTCTGGGTTGAAGGCTCATACACATTTGCAGGACTTCTTGAAGATGGAAAGGACATGGATTTTGATCAAAGTTTTGCAAGACTTTCCGCTGGATTTGATTACTATTTTCCGCACGACATCTATTTTTTCTTTGAATATCACTACTCTCAGCCGGGAACACTTAAAAGTGAAAAATACATCGCTAATTCAACGATACAGACCGCTGCATACACAGATTCAGGAGTTTATCTTATGGGAGAACATTATCTGGCTCCGGGGCTTTCCTGGCAAGTTCATCCACTTTTAGGATTAACCCTATCTGTTCTGTTTAACTGCGCAGATCCTTCTGCAATGATCTCTGCAGCCCTTGAATGGTCAGTTGTTGAGGATGTTTCTATCAATGCAGGAGCAAATATATCACTTGGTAAAAATATCGATTCTTCAGGATTATTTCCAAAGGTGAATTCAGAATTTGGCTTTTATCCCAATATTTATTATATTGACCTGAAGATGTATTTTTAATGGAGACAGCTATGAGAAAGTTTTTTAGTTTAGTTTTTATTTTCACTCTTCTTTTTGCTGCATGTACAACGACTCAGAAGGTAACTGAGGAAGATCAAGCACTTCTGACAGATGCTGAACAAACATTTATCACTGCAATGGGTGAAAAAGACATCGCTGTTGTTAAAAATGACACAAAGGAAGGTGATGCCGTTTTAAGAAGATTGTCTAAAAAAAGTTTAATGGGAACAGTAGGTTACGATGTTCTTGAACGAAAGATGATGAAGGCACTTGAAAAAGAAAAGGGTGTCGGGATTGCTGCTCCTCAGATCGGAGTGAATAGAAGACTTGTGATCGTCCAGAGACTTGATAAAGAGATGAAGCCTTTTGAATATTATTACAATCTTGTCATTCTTGAGATGAAAGGCGAAATGATCGAAGGCTGGGAAGGATGTCTTTCAGTTCCGGCAGGATTTGGAAAGGTAAAAAGACAGCAGGATATACTCATTGAATATGATGTTATGGCTGAAGGAAAAATTACAAGAAAGCAGGAACATATTATCGGTTTTGTAGCGGTAATATTTCAGCATGAACTTGATCATCTTAATGGAGTTCTCTTCATTGATAAGAAGTGTGAGGGAGTGCTTGTTCCCAAAGATGAATACAGAGCAATGAGAATGAAGGAAAAAGAGGAAAAAGAATTAGACGCCCCAAAAACGGAAGAAAAAGAAGAAAAGAAAGTCGAGGAAAAAATCGAACCGGAAACAAATCAGGAAAATCAGGACTCAGAGCCTGAAAAGATAGAGAAAGAATAGTCAATGAATCATCTCCTTTTTTTCCCGGAAGATAAATTTGAAAATGAAATTCTGATCTCAGGAAAAAGAGCAGCGCATATTCTAAACATATTAAACGCCAAAGAAGGTGATGAAATTAAGGTCGGCGAGTACCTTGGAAAAGTGGGAACAGGAACGATCAAAAAAATTGATGAAAGTATTCATATAAAAGTTAACGATGAGAACGATCCACCTGAAAAAATCCCATTAAGAGTAATTATCGGACTAAGTCGTCCAAAGGTGATGTCAAGACTTATCGCAGATATTACGACTAGCGGTGTAGAGCATATTGATATTATTCAGACTTGGTACGGAGATAAAGGATATTGGAGTAACGACATTTTTTCTGAGTCGGGTCTTAAAAATTGTGTCGTCAAAGGACTTGAACAGAGCATGGACACAATTCCTCCGGAAATTAAACTAATTAAAAGATTCGGACCATATTCAAATGATGTTCTGCCGGGATATTTGAATGAAAAAACAAGAGGTTACATAGCTAATCCCGGATCAGAACAATCACTCAAAGTAAATCCCGAAGAAAGTGCTGTTATCGCAATCGGCCCGGAAAGGGGATTCACAACGTATGAAGTCGATCAGTTCATAAAAGCAGGATTTGAACCAGTAGCGCTTGGAAAAAGGATACTGCGAACAGAAGTCGCTGTCCATTTCGCCGTTTCAAGGTTCAGTTCTTAAATATGGCGAGGTTTCTTAAAAATTTGATTATATCCCTATTTATGAATAGTATAGTGCGTCAAATGATTTTGTGGATTTGCGAGGAATGATATGAAGTCCTTTTTGAGACTTTTTTCTTTAGTTTTAATTTCGATGGCACTTAGTTCCTGTATCGCTTTGAAAAAGGATGTCGATATAGCAAAGGCTGACATTAAAGCTGAGCAGAACGCTAAGATGAAGGTGTTGGGGCAAAAGATAACACAGGAAGTTGCAAAGATAACGAAAAGGCTGGATGAGATCGAGAAAACTCTCAAAATTGATAAAAAGGCTCAGGAAAATAAGATCAGTCTTTCCTTTACCACTCTTGATGACCTCAAAGCAACCATTAGAGCTATCAACAACAGAATCGATATGGTTGATGTCAATGCTCAGAAGGGTAACGGTGTCAAGGAGAAGATCGCAGAACTTGAAAAGAAGATCGAAGCATACAAAGCTGAAAATGAAAAGCTCAATGGCGAACTTGCCGTAAAGCTTGATGATCTTAAACCAGTCGAGAACTTTACCATTACAGAAAACGGAAGAGTACGGCTTCCTGATGATATTAAAAAGTCATACAAACAGCTTGTTAAGTTCACAAGAAGTAATTCCGATGGTGTAATAGCAAGAAAGGCATGGGAACTTTTCAGCACAAAGTTTAAAAACAAAAGGAAATGCGACACTGTTTACTGGACTGGAGAAACTTACTTCCTGGAAAAGTCATACAACAAGGCGATAGAATATTTCTCACAGATAGACAGTAAATACAGCAAATGTTCAAAACTTGAGGCTAGCTATCTTAGAACTGCTGAAAGCCTGCACCACATTGGCAAGGGCGCTGTGGCTCTAAAAGTGTTGAAAGTAATGAAAATGAAATATCCCAAGACCTCCTTTAAAAATGATATAAAAGCACTTGAGAAGAAGATCAAAAAAGGCGGCAAGAAAAGCAAAACGAAAAAAACAACAAAAAAATAGGATGGCGAAATGACAAAAAGATTAATCCTCATAATTACAGCTCTGATTATATTTATATCCTGTGATACCAACGTAAAGAGAGTCATCCCGCCTGAAGGCACAGTAAACAGAGTTACTGATTTTTTTATGCTTGAGGACAATTCGACATTTCTTTTTTTAACAAGCAACATGAATAGAAGATACGACTACGGAATGCTTGTTATGATGGAGATCGATGAAGACGGCGATGCTGTCTATGTTGATTCAATAACGGTTCCTTCACTGGCAGGCAAAATGGCAGTTAATGAAGAAACCGGTTTTGTCTATGTCACATCCAGAGATCTTCACGGTATTGTCAGAGTAAAAATCTCAGGAAAGCAGGGTAGCTACAGGCTTACCTATGTTGATGACAACGATGGACAGCATCCGGAAGTTCTTAAAACTGAAAAAGAACCTTATGCCGTTTCTTTTAGTCTTGATAAATCCAAACTTTACGTATCTCACCTTTTAAACGGTGAAATGACTGCCATTGATCTTGAAAATTGGGAAAAGATAGATTCCTTCAAATTAAAGTACGGCGTAACTGATATTAAATACGATCCAAACTCGGAATACTTTATTGCGTCTCACAGAAGTTCAGGATTTATTACGCTTATTGATCCTGTTCAGACACTGAGCGAATTTTATGTGGGGTTATCTGAGATTGAAATGGACCTTCCAGTCGATTCATACGATATTAGAAGTCTTGGAATTGCGGCTGACGGACAGTCAATCTACGCATCTTTTAGAAACGTGCCTGTAGATTCAGATGATGATGCAGCTCCACAGCTTCTTCAGTTCAAGGTTAATAGCGATGGAAGTCTGGTAACAGAAGTTCTCAGGTCAATTCCGCTTAAAGGCAGCCTCGGTGAACTTTCCGTGCTTCCATATACCACAGGTGCTGAAGATAATGAATATACAGGAGAACTTGTTTTTATTGCTTCACCTGAAGAAAAGAAGCTTTCAATTGTTGATTCAAGTCACGAAGGAATTATCGACGAAATAACCTACACAGATGATTGTGAACCTTATCAGGTCTATGCAAAGAAAACTGGAACTTCAACTGGTATTGTTTTTGTTTCATGTTATGTCCAGGACAGAATAATACTTTACGATGTTGATGTTTCCCAGAAAGACTTCATAAAGGAAAAGGGGGTAGTTGAATGAGAACCCTGAAAACTTTCTTTCTCTTTATCTTAGCAGCCGTCCTGCTCTTTTCCTGTGATTCAGCAGGCAATGAATATTTCTTTGAAAATCCTGTCGCTGTTTCTGTGGTTAAAAATGTGAAGTGTGTAAACGGTTCTGTTTCCTACATAGGATTTGTTGTTGACAACACTGAAAAATACGGTGCACGTATAATGAAAATAAGTGGCTGTGGACTGAAGATCGACAAAGGCTTCAAGGATCAGGTTGATGATAAGACTGGACTTTATATTGGAGGCACCGGTGTTGATATCGATCAGATAGTTGTTGATAACGATGTTATTATCGCGACACTTTCTTCAGGCACAGTAGAATATGAAAATCCTAAAAACGATGAAAAGAAGCTGGAAGATCACAGAGGAAGAGTTGTCCTTAGGAAACTTGTTGATAATTTTGATCACGATGATTCTTTTGACAAAAGCGTTCTTCTTGATTTTCATCCTCTCCACATTAAAGGTGATGGAGAAGGTTTTGTTGTGTACGGAACATACTTCGGAAAAAATATGGTCGCCTATGTCGGAACTGACGGATCTTTAAAGACCCATGAACTTGATTTTCATGTTTCAGACATGGTTCTATCTAATGGTAAAGTGGTTCTTTTTGACGGAAACAATTCGTTGTTTACGATTGATAAAGAACTTGTTCTTAGCAGTGTTTGGACAGGAGAAATTGATTCAAATTCCAATTATTCAGGAATATCAGAGCTTAGTAAAGGAAGAACAGCACTGTATTATGACACACATATCATTATCCTTGATCATAACTTCGGTATTGTTGAAAAAATTGAACTGCCCGAGCTGTATAATGTAACATCAGTTTCAAGTACCAGCTACAACGATGAGTTTCTTTACAGAAGTTTTCCAAAAGAAATGATGAATGAGAAAGTGGTCATTTATGAACGCAGTATCGATGATGAAGATGTCATCAATGATTCAGACGTTGAAATTCCCGATACTGATGAAGAAAGCACAGATACTGATGCAACAATTCTCTACGCTGCCCTTGATGATACTGACATTGTTGAAGATAACGACACTGAGATTGCTGATAACGACACTGAGGTTGCTGATAACGAGATCAGTGATGAAGATGTTGTGTCAGGGCCTGTTGTTCTTGATGCTAAAGATGGTGACATTCTCTGGATAGCGACATCAACAGGAAGTGTTCTTGCATATGACATTAAAAACTCAAGCTGGATGGTAACTTACTATACCGAGGATCAGAAAGAGGATACATCTGATTACTACCTTGAAATGAGACCTTATCTTGACAGCACCTTCACAAGTTACCCTGAAAACGGAGCTACTGGTTTTGACAATGCTCCTTTTATTAAAAAAATATCTGTGGCAAGAGGTCTTTCCCAAGCATACACTTACAATCTTACCTATGAAGGAATAATTGAAGGAAGCCGCAGTATGACAGGTACTTTTGATGAAGATGCGATGATACTTTCTGATGAGAATGCAAAATTTCAGGATCAGAACTACGATATAGTTTATGACAAAGTCCTTCTGCTTAACAAAAAATCAAATTCAGAATGTCTCATACCTCTAAATACAAACATCACAATGGATATGGTTTCAGTAGATTCCCAGACCCAGATAAATGTTGATGTAGAAGACTTTGCAGATAGCCTTAGCTCATGTTACGGTGACTTCTTTTCATATGGAATATACCCAAAAGAAAAATATGCAGTTAGTCGTGAAAATTTTACCGGAAAGTATTTTACAGGTAGAGCCGATGAACTTTCAGCTGATGCCGGTGAAAGTGAAGTTTCATATTCTGATGAGCTGGTTGACATTTCAATTCAGAGGAAGTCTGATGACGTTAGTACCAGTAAAGAAACTGTTTATTATTTAAAGGTCAACCCCGGAGTTCCGTATATAGGACTAAGCTCAAACGACCTTATTGTTAATATGGTCGAGACTGTTCCGGGAAAACTGATAATGTTCTCTCCGCTTACCAGAAGAATGGTCGAATACGATGTCGAAAATAGAGATGTCGTTGAAATTTACAAATAGAACTGAGGTTTAAAATGAAAAAGATCGTTCCTGCAATTCTTATCCTTTTCACATTTCTTCTTGCTGCAGAGGATATGACTATTGAACAGCTGCTTTCAAAATACAATGGCATTAAAACCTTTTCTACAGAATATAACCGGACATTTACTCAGAATACCACCGCAAAGAAAAGTAACGACAATGGAACTATCTACTATCAGGCCCCTGCAAATATAAAAATGGACACTTACTCAAATGGAAAACTTGTTGAGCAGACTTTTGTAGACAGTTCAGATACAACTTTTATTTACCATAAAAAAAAGAATGTTCTGATAAAAAAATCAGCAGGCGAAGCAGGGGAGTATCTTGCATTTCTCCAGGGAACTGAAAATCTCAAGAAAAAGTTTAACATGAAAAATTCCACGGCTTCAATCCCAAAGGCAAAAAAGATAGGCCTAAACATAAAAGAAGGATCAGTGCTTTTTAAACTTACTCCCAAAAAGAACATCGGGAACGTAAAGTATATTTTTCTTGTTGCAATGAAAAATGAAATAGACAGTGTCGTAATAATCGATCAGCTGAACAACATCAATCAGTTCATTTTTAAGGGTATAAAGCATAATCCTAAATTGAAAAAAGGAATTTTCAAGCCTTCTATTCCAAAAGGTTACGAAGTTTCAAAATTTTAAACCTATGAAAAGAACCATACCTCTATCAGAATTAGTTATGTCAGACGATTTCCTTGAGGGGAGTGCTCTGTTCCATAAAAAATCTGTCATGCTACTTTCTCAGAATGAATCTCAGGGGATCCTTACAGTTGAAGGTTCACTGAAAGATGTCGGGAATAGTGGTATTTCAATAAAATGTGATAAGGACGGCAGCATTATAAACAAGAACTGCTCTGAAAAATGTGGCGGGATCTGTAGACATATTATTGCTCTGGCTTTGCTTTTTAATGAACTTTCAGTTGATGATGCCGATCCTCTTGATCAGCTGTCTGAACTTAAAATTAATAGGGACTATACCGACACTGAATTTCCCTGTGAATTAACAATTGATAAAACCGGTAACATAAGTCTTCAGTACAACATAAACGACATGCAGATAAACTCTCTTGTCGGAAGTTATCCCGGGAAGACGGTTGATCTTGTTTCTGTTTTCCCGCAAATGTTCACAATAAATGGCAAAAAACTGAAAAAAGCTGAAGACCCGCTTGATCTTTTCTATAAGACTGATGGTGGCAAGGTGGAATTCTTTTTTTCTGACCATGTAAAATACTTTGAAGATCACGGCGTGGTGCTCAATCTTGAAAATGGATGTATCTGGAGATTTCCCAAAAAGATGAACGAAACGCTTCTTACACTTCAGAGAATTTCTATCGGATATGAAAAAAAAGATGACCTGATAAAAGCGATTGCAGATCTTTGTGACAATCTCAATCCTGAAATAACGCTCAGCGGTGAACTTAACATTGATAAGATAGTGCTTGACGAGGAAACTGAAACGATCTTTGAGATAAACTTTAATAGAGGCCGGATCTTTGTGGAAATAATCTTTATTGATGAAGATGGCCGCATTCCCTTTAAACCCAGAAGAAAGAACTTCGATCAGAACTACCCGGTAAACGGCAAGGTCTATTCACTTTCTCCGGTTCTCGTTAAAAACGTGCGCTCAGCTTTAAGTTCTGCAGGATTCAGACTTAGTGGCAATAAATATCAGGCTTCCACAACTATACTTTCAAAGATCCTTGATGAAAACAGTTCTTTAAACGCTGTTGGAAGGATCGTTGCTAAAAGTGAAATCAAGAAGGTCTCTTTTAAACCGGATGTTGCCGAAAAGTCGGAAATACTTATTGATATAAACAACGATGAAAAGTGGTTTTCATTTAATATAAAACTTCCGGAATCTTCGAACTATATTGATTCCAGGGAACTTCTTGATGCGGTTAACCAGTTCAGAAAAGGTGTTGAGGAGCCTGTTGTTTCAGACATAAACAGCAACCCGATTATAGTTACAGAAAGCGCCGACTTTCTCAGCAAGATATCAGAAATGATGATATTTGATGACGATCTTTTGAAAGACCGCATATCTAACGCACATATTCTCAAGCTTCTTAAATCCCGCAATAAAAAGAAGATAGTTAATTTTGTCGGAAACATGACAGACAGAAAACGATACATGGAGATAGTTGAATCACTAACAGCTGACAAGATGCCGAAGCTGAATAAAAATGCAGTAATTAACAAAAAGATGAGAACTTACCAGATAGACGGATACAGATGGTTTTCAATGCTTAAAGACCTTGGCCTTGGCGGAATACTTGCAGATGAAATGGGTCTTGGAAAAACGATTCAGTCACTAACAATGATAAAAAATGAGCCTGATGACAGACCGTCACTTGTGATCTGTCCAAAAACTCTTGTCTGGAGCTGGGATAGAGAGGTCGAGAAGTTCTATCCTGAAATGGACAGGATTATAATCGATTCGATGAAACCTTTTGAAAGGTTGTCAAAATGGAAAAAGATCGGCAACCAGCTTGTCATAACCAGCTATGCTGTCGCTTTAAATGATTTTGCACTGATAAAGGACATTGAATTTAGAACTGTTATTGTCGATGAGGCCCAGCACATCAAGAACAATAACACAAAACGGTTTAAGATGCTTTCGTCAATAAAATCAATAAATAAGTTTGCACTTACTGGAACTCCACTTGAAAACCACATTAGTGACCTGTGGAGTATATTCGAATTTACAATGCCTGGTTATCTTGGAAAGAAAAAAGATGTTGAGAGAATTGAAAAAACTAATGACGTTGATGGAATGAAAAAGCTTGCAAGACAGGCTCGTCCTTTTATTCTCAGAAGAACTAAGAACGAGATCCTTAAAGAGTTGCCGGAACTTATCATCAAGGAATATCCTGTCAACATGACACCGAAGCAGAAGGAAATCTATCTTTCAGTACTTCTTCGGGGCAGAGCTGAATATCTCGAGCACGGAGAAGAGATGAATAAAATTCAGATACTTTCAATACTTTCCAGACTCCGTCAGGCAGCCAACCATCCGGGGCTTGCAATTAAAAATGGAGATCTGGATCCGGAGCAGTCAGGAAAAGTTGCAACGATACTTGAGCTTCTTGACGAGATTATTCATTCCGGAGGAAAAACGCTTATCTTTAGTCAGTATGTTGGAATGCTTAAAATAATTGAGGTAGCACTTGTAACAAACCGGATCGGCTATCACTACATGGATGGACAGACAGTAAACAGAAAGGAGCTGGTTGATAGTTTTAACAGTGGCGACACACCTGTTTTTCTTCTCAGTCTCAAGGTTGGTGGTGTAGGTCTTAACCTTACAGGAGCTGATAATGTGATTATCGTCGATCCATGGTGGAATCCAGCAGCAGAAGAGCAGGCCTGGTCAAGAGCTCATAGAATAGGTCAAAATAAAAAGGTTGTAGTAAATAAGCTCTTTTCAAGGGGAACTATCGAGGAAAAGATCCTTGATATGCACGAAAAGAAGAGGGGGATGACAGACTTCTTTTTGTCAAAAAGTCTAAAAAATCCCAACGATGATTTTTTAAAGATGATCGCAGATCTGGAGCTTTCGGTAGATGACTGAGAAAAAAAGAGAACTCAAAATAAAAAAGATCGAGGTTCTGTGTACTGAAACCCAGTATGCAAAAATTGCCTCAAAAGCAGCAAATTTTGCCATGAGCCACTCAGAGTTTGGTCTTTTCACCATGCTCAACAGTGACATTACAGTTTCTGTCGGCAGAGATCCAATTCTTGGAAAAATAGAAGCTGCTGTTAAACTTCTTGATACAGAAAAGATCAATCAGGAAGAGTTCAATATTTTAAAAGAAAAGATCATTAGTGACATAAAATAATGAGAACACTTGTCTTTGCACTTTTAATTTTCTCAGTTTTCAGCGTTTACGGAATTGAACGTCCAGAGAAAGAAGCTATAAATCTATGTGAGCCCTCACTCCTATTCAGTGAGACATTTGCTCTTGAAGACCCTTACTGCTTTTCCTATACCATTGTTTCAGAAATATCTTCTGACACAAACATGTTGCTGAGCTATCTAAATTCACATCAGGACAATACTGAACAGCATTCTTTCAGGCTTTCATATTATCTTCGAACTAAAAACTTTTTTTCTGCGCTTATAACGTTAATTCAAATGGTTAATACAGGAACCATAGATTCATCCACGCTTATCTATGAAAAAGAGTTTGCAAATATAATCGCCGGCGGAATAAAGGAATCGCGAAATTCCAGGAACTTTAAGTTCTATGAACAGCGGGATCCTTCAAAACCTTTGAGCATAAGAGAATTTTCGATCAACTTTTTTGCAGTTGTATCCTATCTAGCCTCACAGGATAAAACGCCTGCAGGAACGCAAGATGATAGTGATCTTAGAATACTCTCAAGGTCTTTTCAGTATATGTTCTCCAATTTTATTAAAGGCATAGAGCTTCAGGAAGACGTCTACCAGAAGACACTTTTTAATAGACTGCTAAAGCTTAAAAATGGAAACCTTCTTGAAAGTTATCTGGAATTTTTTTTCTATTTTTCAAAAAAAACAGAAAATGTGCCTAACTACAGACAGTATCGACTGCTAAAAGATTTAGATGCTGTGGCAAGCTTTGATGAACATATGGGCAACAGAATGGCATCAGGAAGCTTAAAAAAACTTTTTGCATCGTTCTACCTGGACAACATAGAAAAAATGCCTCGTATCAAATATTCAGACTATCCTGTTGCTCCGACGAATGAAGGCAAAATTTGTAAATATCTGAATGAAAGAGAGAAGTGGCTTAGCAATCTGATCTTAAAAGATCCGCAAGATATCAAATATAACGAAAGTGTGAGGATCGTTGAAAATTGTCCCGGATCTTTTCAACTTCCATTTGTCATACTTGATGATAAGATCGTCGTTGAATCTAATAATCGCTGGATAGTGGATATAGCCGTAGCGCTAAAATATTTGATCGACAATGACATTAAAATGAAAGATGCGAACACGATACTTCGCGGAGCTGTTCGCTCGTCTCTAAGCAAAATAGAAGGTTCCCGGTCATCTCAGTTTGCCGATCTTCTATATTTTTTCTATTACACCGATCAAAGTCCGGATCTACTTTTTGCTCTGTATTCAAAACAGCTGGGATACATAAAAAAAGATGTGCCTGATACTGTAAATTGGGCGGTAGATTTTCTATCTTCGGCACTATTTTGAACATCAATTTTTTGCGTCAAGCCTTCACTCTTTTTTAATCCAATGATTTCAGGCACTTACCCTAGCTCGAAAATCACCTGAAAATAAGCGCAAAAAAACACTTAACCCGAAAAAAATACTGATTTTTTTCTTCGAATAAATTTGCTTTTTCTAATTCGATATTTATAATGTAATAGCTGTTTGTTATTGGAGGATTGCTTATGACAGATGTTAACAAAAAAACGAACTTGATGAATCAGAGTGATGCTGATTACAGTGCATCAAGTATTCAGGTTTTAAAAGGTCTTGAAGCGGTTAGAAAAAGACCGGGAATGTACATTGGTGATACAGACGATGGAAGCGGGCTGCATCACATGATCTATGAGGTGGTCGACAACAGTGTCGATGAAGCCCTAGCAGGACATTGTGACAAGATCTCTGTCTATGTCCACATAGACGGAAGTATTACAGTGAAAGATAACGGTAGAGGTATACCGGTCGATCTGCATAAAGAAGAAAACCGGTCTGCTGCTGAAGTTATCATGACTGTACTTCATGCTGGAGGAAAGTTTGATAATAATTCATACAAAGTATCCGGAGGTCTTCACGGCGTCGGTGTAAGTTGTGTTAATGCACTTTCAAAATGGCTTAAACTAAGAGTTAGAAGGGACGGTGGGGAATATTTTCAGGAATATGAAAGAGGGTTTCCGGTTTATCCCATCAAGAAAATAGGGGACACCGGTGGACGTGGCACAAAGATCACGTTTATGCCTGATGATGAGATCTTTACGATGACAGAATTCTCCTTCGCAAGAATAACGAAAAGACTTCGTGAAATGGCTTTTCTTAATAGCGGTGTTAAGATTTATCTTCTTGACGAGCGTGTTGGCCAGGAACATGAATTCTGCTACGAAGGCGGAATATCAGAATTTGTATCTTATCTTAATCAGGCGAAGAAACCTCTTCATGAAGAGATAGTGAATCTCAGCAAACATCAGGAGAAAGGCGACCTCACACTAGACATTGCCTTACAGTGGACTGCTTCATATCAGGAACAGACGCTCTGTTATGCAAACAATATCTTCAACAGGGATGGTGGGACACACCTCTCTGGATTTAAGCTCGGTATAACAAAAGTTTTCCAGAATTATATTACAGAGCATAAAAAGAATTTGAAGATCAAGATAAACGGGGATGACATTCGTGAAGGCCTTACAGCTATCGTTTCAGTAAAAATGGCCGATCCGAAGTTTAGTTCCCAGACAAAAGATAAGTTGGTAAGTTCAGAAGTTCAGTCTTTTGTTTCAGGTTCAATAAATGAGGCTCTCGGTACTTTTCTTGAAGAGAATCCGGATATTGCCGCCATCATTATTGAGAAAATAGTTGAAGCTGCTGTTGCCAGAGAAGCTGCAAGAAAAGCTAGGGAAATGACAAGAAGAAAAGGAGTTCTCGAAAGCACAACACTTCCTGGAAAACTTGCTGACTGTCAGGAAAAAGATCCAGCAAAATCAGAAGTCTACATCGTCGAGGGTGATTCAGCTGGAGGTTCGGCAAAACAAGGCAGGGACAGAAAAAACCAGGCAATCCTTCCTCTGAGAGGAAAAATTCTCAACGTTGAAAAAGCAAGACTTGACAGGCTCCTGAAAAGTGACACTATTTTAACAATTGTTGCAGCTTTAGGAACAGGTATTGGAAAAGATGAGTTTAATATCGACAAACTTCGCTATCATAAGATAATAATCATGACAGATGCCGATGTCGATGGTGCTCATATTATGACACTTATCCTAACTCTTTTTTACAGGTATATGCCTGAAATAATTGAAAGAGGCTATCTTTTTGTTGCTCAGCCACCACTTTATGGAATAACAAAGAGCAAGAAAATCAACTATGTGAAAGATGAGCGGGAATTTCAGAAATTTCTTGTAAAAACAGGCATTCACAATCTTGAATTACGAGCAGGTGACGCTTCTTTAAAAGAAGAAGAACTCAGATTGTTTGTTGAAAATATAATTGAACTTAATGCCAACCTTGCTAGAACAGAATTTATCTATGATTCAGCTGTTGTTGAAGCAATTTCCGGGCTGGAGGAACTTTCGATCGATGAATTCAAATCTGAAACTAGACTTTGGGAACGATGGGAGAAGATCAGAGAATGTCTTGAAAGAGATCATAAGGCCAAAGCACCTTTTAGAATGGAGCTTGAAGAAAATTTGCATTATGAAGGTGAGTTTAAAATGAAAATTCATACAACGAACAACAGTGTGGATAAGGTTTCCACTATTGATTATAAGTATATGAATAATTCCGAGATAAAATTTATCCGTGAGCTGAAGCAAAAAGTTCTGGAAATAAAATGCTGTAACTACAAACTTGTAAATGAATCAAAGGCTTTGACAATTGAAGCTAACGGCTGGAGAGAACTTCTTGAAAACATTCTGATAATCGCAAGAGAAGGTCTTAAGATCCAGAGATATAAGGGCCTCGGTGAAATGAACCCTGAACAGCTGTGGGAAACAACGATGAATCCTGAGAATAGAGTTCTGCTCAGAATAAACATTAACGATGCGGCTGAAGCTGATAAGATATTTGATGTTCTTATGGGTGAAAATGTTGAGCCTAGAAGAAAATTTATTGAGGAAAATGCCCTCAATGCAACGATAGATCTGTAAATAGTTAGGGAGTAAACCATGACAGAATATATACATGGAAAGATAAAAGAAGTAGCAATTGATCAGGCTATGAAGGGTGCGTTTATCGATTATGCGATGAGCGTTATCATGGACAGGTCACTTCCTGATGTAAGAGACGGTCTGAAACCTGTTCACAGGAGAGTTCTTTTTGCAATGAAGGAACTTAATAATACATGGAATTCGTCCTACAAGAAATGTGCAAGGATCGTCGGTGACACTATTGGTAAATATCACCCGCATGGCGATTCGGCAGTTTACGGCACACTGGTCCGTATGGCACAGAGTTTCTCAATGAGATATATGCTTGTTGATGGACAGGGCAACTTTGGCTCCATTGATGGCGACAGTGCTGCAGCAATGAGATATACAGAAGCTAGAATGGCCAGAATTACCAGTGAAATTCTTGCTGATCTTGACAAAGATACTGTCAACATGCGTGACACCTACGACGGAAGTTTGAAAGAACCGGAAGTAATGCCGACAAGGATCCCTACACTGCTGATAAACGGAACTAGTGGTATTGCAGTCGGTATGGCAAGTAACATTCCTCCGCACAACATTAAAGAAGTAATAGATGCGGCTGTACACCTTATTGACAACAGGGACGCTAATATTGTCGATCTCATGCAGTTCGTAACCGGTCCTGATTTTCCAACTTCTGCAACAATTCTTGGAAGAACAGGGATCAAGCAGGCATACGAAACAGGTCGTGGAATTATAAAGATCAGATCAAAAGCCTCTATTGAAGAGGGAACGCCGTCGAGTCCAAGAGAAAAGGTCGTTATTCATGAGCTACCTTATCAGGTTAATAAGGCTAATATGATAATCAGTATTGCCGAACTTGTTAAAGACAAAAAGGTCGAAGGAATTCACGACATAAGAGATGAATCAGACAGAAAGGGAATTAGAGTTGTTATTGAACTTAAAAAGGATGCTGACGGAAATATCCTTTTAAATCAGCTTTATAAAATGACTCAGATGCAGGTTTCTTTTGGAATCAACATGCTTGCTATCTGTAATGGAGTGCCAAAAACTATCAATCTCAAAGATACACTTACTTATTTTATTCTTCACAGAAAAGATGTTGTCACAAGAAGAACAAAATTTGAGTTAAGAGAAGCTGAAAAAAGAGCCCATATTCTTGAAGGACTCAAAAAAGCTATTGATAATATTGATGAAGTTATAACTATCATTCGTGCTTCGAATTCTGCAGAAGATGCAAGAAACAGCCTTATGAGCCGTTTTGCATTTTCAAGAGCACAGTCTGTTTCAATACTTGAAATGAAGCTAAGCAAACTGACCGGACTTGAAAGAGATAAGGTTATTTCTGAATATGAAGCATTGTTGAAAAAGATCACATGGTTTAAAGAAATTCTTGAAAATGAAAGCACACTTTTTGGTGTTATAAAAGAAGAACTTGCCGAGATCAGAGAAAAATACGGTGATGAAAGAAAAACTGACATCGTTAACTACGAAGGTGATCTTAACATTGAAGATCTTATAGCTGACGATGACATGGTCGTGACCCTTACCACAGAAAATTATATTAAGCGTACCTCTCTTGAACTTTACAGAAAGCAAAAAAGGGGAGGAAAAGGCATAAATGCTATAAATCCTAAGGAAAACGACTTTGTTAAAAATATTTTTGTCTCAACAAGTCACACGATGCTGCTTATCTTTACAAGTTATGGAAAAGTTTACTGGACCAAGGTCTATCAGCTTCCTGAAGCCGGTAGGAATAGTAGAGGAAAGCCTATAATCAACCTTATAAATGTTGAAAAAGATGAAAGAGTTGCAGCAATCCTTCCGATCAAGGAGTTTGTTGAAGGGCAATACGTTGTTATGGGAACCCAGAAAGGAACCATAAAGAAAACTAAAATTATGGAATTCTCTAATCAGCGGTCAAACGGGAAGAAAGCTATCCGTCTTAATGAAGGTGACAAGCTTATCGAAGTTAATGTCTCAAACGGCGACGACGACATTGTTATGGTAACCAGAAACGGTCTAAGCATCAGATTCAACGAAAATGATGTCCGCTCAATGGGTAGAGTTGCAGCGGGTGTAAGAGGAATCCGTCTTGGCAAAGGTGATGAAGTTGTCACCATGGATGTTGTTGATCCTGAGGCCACATTGTTGACCATTACTAATAAAGGAATCGGTAAAAGGACAAAGATGGCCGATTACAGAATTCAGTCCAGAGGCGGTAAAGGTATAATAACGATAAAAACTTCAGGAGGAAACGGAAAGGTTGTTGGAACACTCAAAGTCGGTGATCGTGATGAAGCGATGCTCATTACATCAAATGGTCAGGCTATACGTATTCCTGTCAATGGTATCAGTGTTATCGGCAGGAACACTAAAGGCGTAAGATTGTTTAGAGTTTCTGAAGGCAAAGAAGTCGTTTCCATCACAAAGATCGTAGACCCTGAAGATGTGGAAAATTCAGTTGATGATACGACTGCAGTCGAAGGTGCTTCTACAGACAACAATTCTGAGAATAAGGAAACTCCCAAAGAATCTTAAAAAAAAATCCGCGATACATGACAATTAATTTGCAATTTCGATCATGTTGTGTAAAAATGTAAATAATAAAGACTGTTTGTGATTTTGTTTTTTGTCAAGGTGATTCATATTGAGAAGGGGGAGATGATGAAAGAATTTATTGAATTTATTTCTAAGAAGCTAGTAGACAATCCTGATGCAGTTGATGTCAGTTTTATCGAAGGAAAGAGCACAGCTATTATTGAGCTTAGAGTTGCTCCTGAAGATGTAGGCAAAGTTATCGGAAAGAGCGGCAGAACAGCTAATGCACTTAGAACTCTTCTTAGCGCAGTTGCGAGTCGTAACCACCAAAAAATTGTTCTGGAAATTATCGAAGAGAACAGATAATGCCTCCACGTAGAAAGGTTAGAGCTTCAGAGCTCGCCGGAAAAAAGAAAGATTCAGGACTGACGAGATATGCCATTCTTCTTATCATAGTTGGAGGCATCTTCCTTTATTTCATGTTCAAATGGAACTCTGACAAAGATTTTGACAGGTTTGAAAAAGCCAAGGAATATTCTCAATATTACAAGGATTTTTTCACAGAGAAGCCAATTTCTTACCTCGTTTTTGATGAAAAAAAACTTGTTGTAAGGGCAAACAATCTTGGGTTCAAGTTCTGGAATGAAGACTTCCGCTCAATGATCAGAAAAACCGAGAACGAGGTCAACGAACTGATTCTAGTTGATAAAGACGACATTTTAGTCAGTATATCAGAACTTCTTAATACTCCCGACCCGAAAAACAAAAATGAAAAAAAACTACAGGATCTGACTTCATATCCTGTAATATTCGATCTGCTGAAAACAGGCAGAGATCTTTCAGAAAAAAGTCTTTTCAACATTGCTTCAGGAGAGATCTTTGATTTCTGGGATAAGGCTTTAAATATCTATGAAGCAAAAAAGAAGATAAAGGCATCTATAAAGGAAAAAACAGGGTATCTTTTTGACAACGCTATTCTTTCTCCCTATGAAGTTAAGAAAAGGAAGTCTTTTTTAAAAACTTTAACTGCTGAAAAGACTGAGACTTCAGTTTCTAAAAAAGAGATCATAGACAAAATACTTAAGCTGGCGGATAAAGATACTGCCACGAAGCTGAAAAAAGCTTTAAAGTCACCTTCATCTTTGTCTGAAAGTGAAAAGAAGGCTATTCTTCTTAGAATTCACAGAAATCTAAAGTTTTATAAAAATGTTGCTATCCTTCCTAACCTTAAATCTGTAGAAGCATTTCTTCCTTATGCAAAACCTGAATATATTCAACTTGATGAAAAGAAAAAAAGCGTAAAGATAACCAACATTAATACCAGTGTGAAGCTTTCCTTTTTTAGAGATGCACTTTTTCTTAAACTTCTTGCGCAGAAGCTTCCCGAAGAGAATTTCAACTATCTCATATTTCTTGGTGGAAGACATGGAATATGGAGACTCCCTAAAAAGTATATCAGATGGTCAGTTTCAATTAATGACCCATATGCAATTACAGAAAAGGGCAGAGGGGCTATCAAACTTCTTCCGGAAAAAGGAGCTTTTGTCTTAACTCAAAAGAACGAAGAACTCATCTTACTTAACCTTGAAGAAGAAACCGCAAAGATCAGATCAGATCTTGCCAAAATAAAAGATACTGCAAAAAAAACTAAATACTTTAAAGACCTTAAACGGAAATATCCAGCCAGAGAATACATCCTTGATCCTGTTACAATTACTTTAAGTCGTCGCTACGACATGCCTGTTGACTGGCGCACAGGAATGCCTTCGGATAAGAACTTATCCGCGGTTGTGATCGACGAAGATCCTGTCAAGGCAAGAATGCTTTCATACTCACTCTTTATTTCTGACAAGGAATCTTTCGAATCATTTTCAAATGCTTTCCCTGAAATTATGTTTGCTGTTCTTCGGAGCAATGAGAACGTTTATGTTTCTGAAAAATGGAAAAACATCTATCTTTCACAAAAGGATGTTGAAAAGCTGAAAGTGGAGTTTTACAATACTTCACGCGGGTTTAATCCTGATGGAACAGTTCCCGAAAAGAAATGACAGATTTTTCCAAGCCGCTTTATTCCGTTATCCGACCCGAAAAATTTGACGATATTGTAGGACAGGAAAAAGTAATAAGACTTCTTTCATCTTTTCTTGGTAATGGTTATTTGCCTTCCATGATATTTCATGGCCCTCCAGGAACAGGAAAAACAACTGTTGCAAGAATTGCTGCATCTCAGTATAACGCAAAACTTTATAAATTTTCCGCAGTTAAAGATAGCGTTACTGATATTAAAAAGATCATTTATAAAGAGAAAGATTCTCTGTTTGCCCAAAAACAAATAGTCTTTATTGATGAAGTTCATCGTTTTAACAAAGCCCAGCAGGATTCTTTTCTACCTATGATAGAGGAGGATGGAGTTATTTTTATTGGTGCAACAACTGAAAACCCTTCTTTTTATATAAACAATGCTCTTTTATCCAGGGCTAGAAGTGTCAGATTCCGATCAATTGGACCGAATGATATAAAAACTGTTTTAAAAAAAGCGTTGAAAGAACTTTCTGTAAAAATGTCATCAAAAATAATAAATATTGTCTGTCAGGAATCCAATGGAGATCTTAGGGTTGCACTTTCTATTATGGAAAGTGCGTACTATCTAAGTGATAGAAAAACAATAAAACAAACCGATATCAGTGAACTTCTCGAGAATCCTGCAAAATACGACAAAAAATCTGACGGGCACTACAGGACGATATCAGCTTTCATTAAAAGTCTAAGGGGAAGTGACCCCGATGCTGCGCTTTACTATCTCGTTAAAATGATCGAAAGTGGCGAGGATCCTCTTTTTCTGCTTAGAAGGATGATGATATTTGCCAGTGAAGATGTAGGAAATGCTGATCCTAGAGCTCTACAAATGGCTGTGGCGGCATTTAATGCGTTTAAGGCTGTAGGACTTCCGGAAGGAAAGATAATCCTCTCACACATCACCACATATCTCGCAAGCGCTCCGAAGAGTAACTCAAGCTACATTGCTTTGAAAAATGCACAGACTTTCTTTAAAGAAAATCCTGAACTGAAAATCCCTCAACATTTGATAAACAGTTCTTCACTTGCTCCGGAAGAAGAAAAAGGGGATTATAAATATCCTCATGATTTTGATCATCACTGGGTGAAGCAGAGATATTTCCCTGGAATTGATGAAAAACAGACCTTCTACAACATGTCTGATGTCGGGTTTGAGGCTAAACTTAAGACTTATTGGCAAGCTGTAAAAAAAGAAAACTGACCCTGAATTTTCTGCCTTAAAACAATGCAAAATAAATTTGACCTATTATCGAATTTACCATACCTTTATAAAAAGGGTTTTGAGGCACGATGAAAAAATTTTTGTTAGTCATATTTTTTATATTCTTTATGCAGGGAACGTTGCTGTCCTATCCACAGTGCGTTAATTCAAAGGAAATCGACGAAAAATGTATAAAAAAGGCTTATAACCTCAAAGAATACGAACTGATCACCCGGATCATTCCAAATACAAAATTTAAGGATAAGGATGTAAAGAACACAATTCTTATTCATTCACTTTATAAAACCGGGCGTTATGACCTAGTTGAAAAGTATATTTCAAAGCTTAGAAACGAAAAAAACTCTCTTTACTACAAACTCATGCTTGTAAAATCATATTTTGCGAGGAAACGTTTTAATCAGGCAATTGAACTTATCGACGGTATCAAGGAGGATTATCCGCTTTTTTATATCAGGAGCGACCTTGAGTGCAAAAAGGCTGACATAAGTCTTTATCGGCGTAAGTATCCGACAGCACTGGAATTATACGATATCTGTCTTGAAATGAATGCTACAGATATTGCTGCTTACAACAGGATAATTGCACTTGAAAAAGGAAGAAAACAAAAAAAAGCCTTTTTAAAAGATTACATTGAGTTTCTTGAAAATTATCCAGGCAGTGTTCACGGATTTAAAATTATTAACAGACTGGTTAAGATAAAAAAGGATGCCAACTATCCTGATTCCGGCTCATCATACTACACTAGATGGCTTAAAATACTTAACAAATCTGGCAAGTTAGACATTTTTATGAGCAGCAGTTATCTTGAGCTGGATTTTCCTGCAAGTTCAGAGGTTATCAAGTATCTTAAAAATAAAAAAAGATATTCAGATGCCCTTAACATCATTGATAGAAACCTTAAGCAGGCAAGAGAAGAGGATGATACTGAGAGAATCTATCATCATGTTAGAGAAAAGTACCGGCTTTTTGAAGATTCCGGAGAGCTGTTGAACGCTGCCGAATTTATGATAAAAAACTCGGATAAGTTCTCAGAAAAAAGGAACGACAGACTTAAATTCTTTGCAGCACTGAATTTATACAAGATTGATTCGACAGAAAAGGCCAGAGATATCCTTGAAAAGATCGTTTTTAACAGCACTGACTCTAAATACTTTCTTCTTGCACTATACAAACTTGGTCTGATCTATATGGATCAGGGGCACGACATCTATGCATACTCAATGTGGACAAACTATCTTTCAGACAGCGACATTTCTCCCGGGAAATACTTCGGTGGCTGGAGAGTTTACAAATCTTTAAAAAATCTTAACGATTTCCTTAGTAGAACTAATAACTTCTGCACTTTTTCATTCAATGCTTCTCTTACATGTGAAACTGATCTTGTCTGCGTAGACAGAAATCCTGAAGGGAAGTATCTTTCCTACTACGATCTCCTTTATTATCACCTTACCGGTTTTGATGGATTTAAACATAAATATCAAGGTGTTAAACAGGATGTAAAGAAGCTCTGGGAAAAGAATTTTCCAGATATGAAAAACGACAGAAAAAAGCTTGAGAAAACTCTCAAGTCAATTGCAAAACATCGTCAGGGAACTGAGCATGTAAAGATGATGAAACACTTTCTTGATGCCGATGTTTCAGAAGGACTGGATTTCTATTTTGAAAATGCCGTACAGCTGATAAAAACGGTTAAGTCTCCGGATGTTCCTGAAAAATTAAAAGTGGATCTTCCGGAAAAGGAAGCTCTTGATGAGATAGACGTTGAACTTCATGAAATTGTTAGTCAGACTTCTTCAGGGGTTGCATTTTATCTTGCAAAGACAGGGGACATGACGGATTGGCACTATCGAAACAACTACAAAGATCTGGGATATTCGCCGCATGAAGGTAAGAAGGAGGTCTGGAAGCTCATCTATCCGACACCTTATTTTGATGATGTTATGAAGCTTTCTCTTGAGTTCAAGATTCCTCCGCAGCTCATATACTCCATAATGCGTGCAGAAACTTTTTACAGGGAAGATCTTAAAAGTTCCGCCGGAGCTGTCGGATTGATGCAGGTTATGCCTAAAACATTTGAAAAGATTAGTAAATTCGGTGGCATAAAGATAAATGACCCTTTTGATCCGTATGAGAGTATGAAGGCTTCTGCCTGGTATCTTTCTAAGCTTCTAAAACGTTTTGACAACGACCTGCCGACTGCTATTGCGGCTTACAATGCCGGTCCGATCGCTGTTTCAAAGTGGGTTAAAAAGAACACCGGCAGGAAAAAGTATATGTTTATTGAAATGATCCCTTATTACGAGACTAGAAACTATGTGAAAAAGGTTTTAAGATTTTTTCTTATATACAGTTATCTTTATGAAAATACATTTTACGATGTAGGTTTAAACGGAGAGTTACATATTGATGAACATCCTGAAGTTGTTGGTTTTTAGCATACTATTTTTCATTCTGGGTCTTGGTGCTCACGAAGATCTTGATTTCCATCTTAAACACAGTGCATCGTTCTCTTTTGAAAATTCAGTTCCGCTTATCAGAGTTCATATAAAGAACTATAAAAGCGGAGTCAGGATAGGTGGACTGAGCTCTTTTAATTGTAATAAAAAATCAATAAAGGCTGAAAACATTCAGGTTGTTACAGATAAATTCACGCCTGCTGTTACAAAATATAAGCTCAGTTTTCAGGAAATATCTCATTCTCAGCTTAAAAGCTACACCATACTGGTTGATGAATGGAAAAAAAGGACTGGCAAAAATGTGACGATCTATGTGACCGGAGCGATATTTTCCATAAACAAATCCAGGATAGATAACAGAGAATACTTCATTACTATGGAAGAGCTTCTTGAAAAAAAAGCAGCGCTAAAACTTCTTACGAATTTCAGAGCAAGATATCCTTCTTATAATATTTCTCTTATTCCCATTCTAACGAGTACTTCAAGTTCAAAAGCCACCGTGAAAACAGAGCGTGGCAGTTTTAAATGCACAAATTCCATCGAACTCTTTCTTAAAGGCAGTCTTGTTATTGATGAAGACAAGTATGAGAATTCAGGCAACTTTTTTATTGTTCCTGCTTCCAGAAGGAATATATCTCTAGCTAAGGAAGCTTCTATTGAAAAGCTTGTTCAGAGGATCCTTCCGGGTGAAATGTATCTTTCAGCTCCGCTTGACACACTCAAAGCTCAGGCTGTTGCAGCTCGTACTGACATATTTATGCAGCTTGGGAAAAGACATGTATCCCAACCGTGGCATATCTGCAGCGAAGTTCATTGCCAGAAAGTTATCTGGGGAAAGAAAATTCAGAAGAAATTCCTGCAGGCAGTCAATGAAACAAAGGGTGAGATAATACTTTATGACGGAAGTTATGTTGCGCGTGCTCCATATTGCTCAAGTGCCGGCGGCCACACCGAAGATATTAGAAATGTCTGGTTTACTGCGGAAAAGAAATATCTTAAGGGGATATGGGACGGAGATAAACCTCTAAACCTTGATCTGAGAAGAGAAAGTGACCTTGCAACATTCCTCAACACCGATTATGGTGAAGATAACATTAAAATGAATAAAAGACACCGCTGGAAAAAAGAGATAACATTTGAAGAAATGGATAAGCATCTGCAAAGATTTAAGTTAGGCAAAATCAAAAAACTTGTTGCCATTAAAAGGGGAGTCTCCGGCAGAATATATAAGATGAGATTTGAAGGAACAAAAGGCAAAAAAACTATTCATGGCGAACTTAACATCAGGAGATTACTAGGAAATATGAATAGCTCCTCCTTTATCGTGAGAAAGCTCCGAAATAAATGGGCCTTTAAAGGAATGGGTTGGGGACACGGAGTCGGAATGAGCCAGATCGGTGCAATATCACTCGGCAGAAAAGGTAAAACATACAAATATATCCTTAAGCGTTACTATCCGGGAACTGAAGTAAAGAGTCTTTATTAGATTTGTAAACTTAATATTTTGAGGTTTACTATGACTCAAATATTTAAAAAAATATTATATATTTTATGAGCTAATTTCAAAACTCAAACATCTCAGATTCTCAAAATCTCATCTTAATAGCGATTTGTATCATTGAATCTTATAGGAACAACCCTCAGAAACCCTTCTTTTTTAAGGGCTTACAGGGCTT
>Ga0222695_1000191_pt1 | contig 39711 bp, 37 predicted proteins | sample AntAcemetage1398_FD_179834 | JGI IMG/M metagenome (GOLD analysis project Ga0222695, IMG submission 179834) | Saline water microbial communities from Ace Lake, Antarctica - #1398 | ecosystem: Environmental > Aquatic > Non-marine Saline and Alkaline > Saline | place: Antarctica: Ace Lake...
CTAAAGTGAACTAAAGTTAAAGAAAGGATCCGGTTTGACCGGCTCGTTTTTGAAACTTTAGGATAAACTGTTGATAGCTTTGAAATGGCTACGACTGGTATACGGTTTTTTATGAATATAGTCTCAAGTTTCGCATCCCAAAATTAGAAATTTAGGAGCCGGTTCTGACTTCGGCCACTTGATCCAATTATTCGAGAGTACGTTCGAAAGTTAATAATCATACTCCTTTACGGTCTATTTTAGGGATGTTCGATTATGAATACGATTAAGATTATGAGTAAGAAAATAATCTTGGGTAGAACGCATTTTAGGCACTTTAGCTCACTTTCAACTTTAGGCACTTAACTCTTATGCCCAGACCTTCTTGGAACGAATACTTTACCTCCATAACCGAGCTGGTGGCCAGTAGATCCACATGCCTACGGCGTCACGTGGGAGCTATTTTAGTAAAGGAAAAAAGAATTCTGGCTACCGGTTATAACGGGGCGCCCGCAGGGCTGAAACACTGTGAAGAAGTCGGTTGTCTCCGAGAGAAGGCCTCTATTCCTTCCGGTACGAGACATGAACTCTGCCGGGGACTGCACGCAGAGCAAAACGCCATTATCCAGGCAGCCTATCACGGTATTCCTATTGGAGGCTCGACACTGTACTGCACAAACAAGCCCTGCATCATATGCACAAAAATGCTTATAAATGCAGGTATTAAGAATGTTTTCTATATCGATGGTTACGATGATCCTTTAGCTGATGAAATGCTGGCTGAAGCAGGTATCGAGATTGTGAGGTTCGCCCTATGATTTGTCCGTATTGCACTAAAATTGACAACAAGGTGATTGATTCCCGGCTAAGTAAGGATGCGAGGACTATCAGACGGAGACGGGAGTGCATTGGGTGCGGAAGAAGATTCACCACCTATGAAAAATTAGAAGATATTCTCCCGATGGTGGTCAAAAAAGATGAGAGGCGTGAGCCATTCAGTCGGGAGAAGATCATAGGCGGAATTCGCAATGCGTGCCAGAAGCTTCCGGTAAGCGAGGCTAAGATACAAGAATTTGCAGACTCCCTTGAGTCCTATTTCCAGGATTTAGGTAAAAAGGAGATAGGCAGCTCAGAGATCGGGGAAAGGGTCATAAGCAAACTAAAAGAATGGGACGAAGTGGCCTATGTCCGGTTCGCATCTGTATACAGGCAATTCAAGGATATCAATGAGTTCATGTCAGAATTGGAAGAGATACTTAAGGCCAGGCAGGAAAAGGAGGATACTTAGGAAACGGATTGAATGACATCGATGTCAAATTCATGAAGCAGGCCTTGCGAGAGGCACGAAAGGGTCTGGGCCGAACCTCGCCCAATCCTGCTGTTGGGGCGGTGATTGTCAGAAGAGATAAGATAGTCGCAAGGGGCTATCACAGAAGGGCAGGGCTCCCGCATGCAGAGGTTGAGGCCTTAAACAAATTAGGTGAAATCTCTCCTCGAGACAGCCTCTATGTGACATTAGAGCCCTGCAATCATCTTGGAAGAACACCTCCCTGCACCCACGCCATTCTAAAGAGCGGGATCAAGAGAGTGGTAATCGGCATGAAAGATCCCAACCCGATGGTTGCAGGGGGTGGCTGTGAATTCTTGAAGGAGCATGGCATAGAAGTTGTTGCCGATGTCCTGGAGACAGAATGTCGCAGGCTCAACGAGGACTTCTTGAAGTTTGTCGCATTGGGGCGACCCTTTGTAATTGCCAAGTCGGCATTGACCATGGACGGTTGGATTGCCACATCCTCCGGTCACTCCCAATGGATTACAAACGATAAATCGAGGCAGTTTGTTCACCGCTTAAGAGACCGGGTAGATGCTGTGATGGTGGGGATTGGAACGGTCCTTGCGGATGATCCCTCTTTGACTGCCCGCCTCCCAAGGGGAAAGGGAAGAGATCCCCTGCGCGTTATCGTTGACACACACCTCAGAACCCCTGTCAATTCAAAGGTCATAAATCATCATTCCGCCGCTGATACCCTGATTGTAACTTGTGAAGATGCAGGGTTAAAAGATCATGAGAGATTTCGGGCTAACGGTGTATCTACGCTTGTATGCCCTACAAGGGCCGGTAAGATAGACTTGGCTGCCCTGATGTCCAAATTAGGAGAGATGTCCATTACGAGTCTGTTAGTGGAAGGGGGCGCGTCCATCACAGGGAGCATGCTTCGGGAGAGGCTTATCGATAAGTTCTATATCTTCAAAGCCCCAAAGCTCCTTGGAGGAGCTGACGGCATCCCGATGGCCACCGGTCCCGGCCCCAAAAGAATGGATGAATGTGTGATGTTGAAAGAGATCAAAGTAAGGCGATTTGAAGATGATATCCTGATAAGGGGGTATCCGATCTATCAGGACGAGTAGTTGACAGAAGGCGTTCGTCATGTCAACGGATCAAAACCCATATTCGGAGCAATGTTTTATTCATCGTTTATTTCGACGATCTCTGTCACCGGGAGCGTGGCAATCTCAAGAAATTTATTGTAGCGTGGATCAGAAGGTTCTAACAAGTCTAAGACCCTTGAAAACGAATTCCGGACAAACAGTTCCCGATCCGCGCTTCTCCGCCTGACTCCGAAACGAATCTGCTTGAGCTCCTCGGGAGTAAGTTTGTTTATCATATTTTTAGTAGCAAAGATGCTCCCAAAACGGGCAAGATCGGAGAGCCTCCCCGTGTAATTGATAGAATCCCCGAGGGCGGTATATTCGATGTTTGAAGCCGATTGAATGGTTCCAAAAAACTCTTTCCCTTCATTGAGTCCGATATTCAGGTAGAGATCGTTCATCCAGCCCTTCCGGGTTTTCCATTCATTGCTCAATCTTTTCGTTTTTTCACTCATTTCCAGGGCACATCGAATGGCTTCCATAATATAATTTGAGCCTGGCTTCTTGATAAAATAGCACAACATGCCGTCCCCGGCGTGTTTACCGTGAATTCCCTGATACTTGTTAAAAGAACTGGCTATGGTTTTCCAAAGCCCGTTAATCAGTTCAAAATATTCGGCAGGCGGCAATTCAGCGCTGATTTTCACTGAATCCTGCAGATCCGCCACAAGCACACAGAGTGAAACAAGGGAAGGCATACGCTGTTTGAGCAGATCATTGATGACGTTCTCTCTGCTCGATAAAAACGCCGGTATCTCGGGGGTAGTTTTTTCTGTCTCTACATATACGAAGAAGATACCTTCTCTGAAAAATAAGGAATGGACATCGTAGGCTGTCTTAGCCCCGTCCTTCTTATCAAGACGAATATGGGCCATATTGATCGCTTTCTCTGAAAAAGGGGATAGGTCGTCATATACCTTTTCCAGATACCTTACCTCCCTTTCAGTAATCCCTTGATATAGTTTGGAGATATCGGTCCTTTTGAGCCTCGACTTTGCAAAACCCATGTGAAAGGCGATGAGTTCCTTCCAGTTTTGCAGGTGATCGTGAACTTCCCAGCTAAAGAATATCTTGAAGATATTTCTCGACTCCAATTCTGCAATGGAGGTGATGTCCTTATTGAAAAATTCTTCCTCGGCCTGACTGTTTATCCATTCTATTTCAAAATTCCAATTAACCAAAAAGGATGGAAAATTGATATTGTCTATGGTCAGAGTTAAATTTTTAATCTCTGTCTTTGTTCGCCCTTCCAGGTCTTTTTCTATATTAACGTCTTCTTCGAGAGGATACATTTTGTCTCCGTTAGCATAAGGAAACGGTTGATCAAAATCGGGTATCTCCTTCAGTTTTTTGGTTATTTTCTCCATGGAATTCCCCTCCTTCTTAAGACGTTTAACGAGATTAATTCGCTCAACAACAGCCTCGGGAAAGTAGCCTATTTTTTTTGTCTTTTTCAAATCGTCTGGTGGTTTTTTGACGACCGGCTTTGGGACAATGCCCATTTTAATATAGTTGTTAAGTGTCGCCCTGGAAATTGCGGTTCTTAAGAGTAACTCTTTGCTGGTTACCGAACCGTTGTTAACTGTATTAGACACTATGTCACCTTTTGTACATTAAGCTCTCTAACTGTCTAATTATAAGTTCCGTTTACAGCTATTTATACAATAAAATCTACTTTGTCAAGAACTATTTTAGACTGTCTAAATCTCTCGCTATATTTTCCCCCGCCCATCAAACAGTATATTTTTCCCGAAGATTCCATAAATTTTATTGTGAAGACACATTGGTGTTATAACGTCGACAAATCGGCATTACTTAACGACGACAAAAAAAGGATCGAATTCGCTATATTAGTGGAACCAATCCTTTTAGGTTTTTTTGACCGAGACTCAGGGGATTATTTTATATATCGGGAAGGGTCCCAATGATTCGTTCCCATAGATCCGATAGGACCGGACCTGCCTGCCGGGATACGTCAATTACATCTTCAATGGAAGTTTTTCTCATGCAGTCAGGCAGATTCATGTTGGTGATGACTACGATGGCTAAGATTTTGAGGCCGCAATGAACGCCTACAATGGCTTGTGAAACCGTAGACATGCCGACCGCATCGGCGCCGATCATCCTCAAAAAACGTGTTTCCGCAGGTGTTTCAAGAGAAGGCCCCAAAACACCCACATAGACGCCCTGCCGGATCATAATCCCTAAGTGAACCGCCTCTTTTCTGGCAAGCCTGATCAAGTCGAGGGGATATGCCTGGCTCATGTCAGGAAAGCTGGGGCCGAATTCATCTAAGTTGCGTCCTATCAATGGATTTGTTCCCTTCAGGTTGATGTGGTCGGTTAGAATCATAAGGTCCCCTCGTTCAAACTGAGGATTCAGACCACCAGCCGCGCTTGACATCAAAAGATACTTTACCCCGAGCTCTGCCATAACCCTTACAGGGAACGTGACCTCCTGAGGCGAATAACCCTCGTAGAGATGAAAACGTCCTTCCATGGCGATTAGCGATTTACCTGCCAGTTTGCCAGCCGCTAATATCCCTCTGTGTCCTTCAACGGTTGAACTCGGAAAATTGGGTATTTCCTCATAGGGCAGGCGGAAGTCAGCTCTGATCCTTTCAGTGAGGGCCCCAAGGCCAGTTCCAGTAATCATCCCTATCGTGGGTGGATCGTTTAGTCTTGACTTCAAAAAATTCGCGGTCTCTTTTATTTTCTCAAGCATCCAGTACCTCCTGATACACAAATCTCACTAAGGGCAGTTACTCTGCCAAAAAACAAAAAAAGGATTTTGAAAGTAAGTAAGTTCTGGTACAACCTCTTTTTCATTACGCCAGCAGGATTGAAAAGTCAATTAATTACAGAACACTGGTGGGGTTCGACTGTGGCTTTCGTGGGACAATTAGGGTGGTAATGCCATACCTTTTGAACCCTCTTTTTTCTTTTGCCCGCCCCCTTTATTTAGAAATATATTAATAAAATCAATAAAATTGCTTAATTGGTGATTTTTTTGGCACAGAAAATGCACATTGCAAGGCACGCGTTTTCTTTCTGAGCGATGTGAATTCTAAAAGTACTTGACAAACATTTAATCGATAACTAAGTTCTCCGAACTTTATATATTAGGAGCTAAATCATGGACGAAGATTCATTCACAAGGCTGTTTTCAGTTAAAATAATCTGCTTAACCCTCACCTTTGTATTTATTGTTGTTCTGTATGCATTTAGCACCTTTGCAAGGGAAAACACTCAACATCTGCCCTCAAATGAGCAGGTGGAGGAAAAGAAGCTTGAGGCGGTAACATCCCATTCAGCTCCCGATATGAGTGCGGATGTCGTGGTCTCGCCGGCGTTAGGAAGAAAATCCGAGCCGTTTCACCTCATTATCCTTAGAGCGGCAAACCGCCATGAGGTGGATCCAGCCCTTGTCAAGGCGGTTATTATGGTCGAATCGAGATACGATCCTCATGCCATTTCCAAGCAGGGTGCAAAGGGGCTTATGCAGTTAATGCCCAGAACCGCCCAGGCGTTAGGCGTAGAGGACAGCTTTAACCCGGAGCATAATGTTAACGGTGGTGTTAAATACCTCAAACAGCTTTTAGATGAGTTCGACGACAACCTCAAATTCGCCTTAGCGGCCTATAACGCTGGAAGCAGCAAGGTAAGGCGACATCGAGGGATCCCTCCCATAAAGGCTACCCAGTATTACGTAAACAAAGTTTTTGAGTATTATCAATACTACAAAAACGAACCAGTCAGGGAAACAGACGACGTGTAAGCTGGAAGCTCTCGAATCATCGGCCGAGTTTTATCCCCTTTCAGGATCATATTTTAATCTTTCCTTTATTCCCGCTGTCTCATCTTTTGACCTTGACCTGCCTCTACACTCTAATATAAGTATACGTCAAAATTGACTCAATAAGGGGATTAATGAAAACCGACCTGCATATCCACTCTAAGGACTGCTCTGACGGCAAGTTAACCTTGGCCAAAATATTTGAGGAAGCCCATTCAATAAACATAGGGCTGATTTCCATAACGGATCACGACAATATTGACTGTCAGGAACCGGCAGAGGTGTTGGCTTCCCAATACGGAATCGTCTATCTTTCAGGGGTAGAATTAAATATCTCTTTTTCACATCCCCGTTATAAAGATGGCAAGCCGGTATCACTCGATCTCTTAGGTTATCAATATGACATCTACGACCCTCCACTTACCCGGAAAGTACGGAAGCTAAAGGAGCACCGCCGACTTCGTGCTGAAGAAATCCTTGAAAAAATAAACAGGGAACTCAGGAGCGAACATTTAGATCCATTCACCCATAAAGATCTTGAGGCCATAGAAGAAACCGTTGACGGCGCCTTTGGGAGGCCGCATATCGCCAACTATATGGTCAAAATGGGGATGGTTAATACCAGGCAGGAGGCCTTTGACAGATACTTGGTAAAGTGCAATGTGCCGAAGATGCCTCTCTCTCTTGAAGAAGCATCAACCTTGATCCGGGGGGCAGGGGGGAAATTGATGCTCGCCCACGGCAATGACCCCAACGGAACTTCTTTGGCTTCCCTGACTGCATCTGTTGAGGAGCAGTGCCGTATCATCAAAGAAACCATGCTTCCTTTCTTAGACGGCATAGAGTGTTGGCATTCAAGGCATACCCCTGAGACTGTTTCGGCCTATCTCGCCTTTGCTAAGGAGGAAGGACTGATGGTAACGGGCGGGTCTGACTGTCACCAGGACCCCGTTATCATGGGTACAGTTCATGTACCTTCATTTGTGGCCGCACAGTTTAATCTGAACGAGGATAAAAACCGGCAATGAGCAATATTATTAAAGATCTTCAGAATCCTGTAGCCCTTCCTGATAAAACAGGGGGCGTAGCCGTAGTACAGACCCATATCTCGATTGTATTTGTGGCAGATGGGTTTGTTTATAAGGTCAAAAAACCTGTTGACTTTGGGTTTTTAGACTTCTCCACCCTTGAAAAAAGAGAATATTATTGCCACCGGGAGATAGAACTCAACAGGAGACTCAGCAAGGGGATTTACTTAGATGTACTCCCTGTCACCATGGATGAGGGAAAATACACCTTGAGGGGAACTTCGGGGGAGGCAGTGGAATACGCTGTCAGGATGAAAAGAATTCCCGATGAGAACCTGATGAAATCGCTCTTTGCAAGAAATGAGATCACCCAGAACCATCTAAAAAGGATTGCTGAGGTCCTTGCAGGATTTCACTCGGGCGCTTTAAGGACCGACGAGATAGATGAATTTGGTGAACCTGAAAGGTTTAAAGTCAATACAGATGAAAATTTCGAGCAGGTTGAGAAGTATGTTGGGATAACCATTCCCGAAGATCAGTTCCGATCCATAAGAAAATGGACAGATGATTTCTACAGTGTTAACAGGGATCTTTTCCTCGATAGGATAAAAGGAGGGAAAATCAGGGATTGCCATGGCGATCTTCACATGGAGCATATATGTTTGACAGAAGACCTTCCGATTCTTGACTGCATTGAATTTAACGACCGGTTTCGCTACAGTGATACGATTGCAGATGTCGCCTTCCTTCTGATGGACCTGGAATACCATGGGGGAGAACGGTTTGCCAAGATCTTGTGGGAAGACTACAAGGAACTTGCACAAGAGGGAGATGTGGACCTCCTGCTCACCTTTTATAAGGTCTACCGGGCCTTTGTAAGGGGGAAGGTGAACGGGTTTCAGGTGGATGATAAATCAATCGATGCGAAAAAAAAGGAGGAAGCTGTTCGTATCGCCAAGGAATACTTCCGACTTGCATACTCGTATGTAGAAGAATTTAGGGATTTAGGGATTTAGGGATTGGGGAATTAGACACAGGATCAATAAATACCGGAATTAGAGAATATTACATTCAATTCCTAAATTCCTCAATTCGCAATTCCTGAATTGCTCATCAAAGGAGTGTTATTATGAGGGAAGCTTTTGTTGATTTCATAAAAAGAGAGTTGGAGCCAAAGACCGTCCTGATAGCCTGTGGGCTCCCTGCATCTTACAAGACAGAGACCACAGAGGTAATCGCCGAAATAAAGGGGTACAGGATTCTAAGGTCGGACCTGATCCGGCTTGAGGTGCTTAAGAATGAGGACATCTTCGATGAGAAGGTTGCCTCAAACATGAAAAAAAGGACGCTTGTTTATGACGAGATGTTCAGGATGGCGGATGAATCAGCAGCAGAAGGGGAGGGCATTATCTTAGATGCCACATTCGTAACCCAGACTCTGAGGAGACGTGCTGCCGAGGTAGCAGCCAAACATGGAATGAAGTTAGTCATCCAGCAGACGCAATGCCCCAAGGAGGTATCCCTCAGGCGTATCTCCCAACGAACTAAAGAGAATTACGAATCCAACGCCCTGACAGAACAGGCATATACCAACAACGTGAAGAAATTTGAAGCAGTGGACTTAGAAGATCTTAAAGGTCTTTATCCTGATTTGAATATCGTTCATCTTCTTGTTGACACCACGTCAAATTTGACCGAAGAATGGTTTGTTATCGGAAAGACCACGAGATAGTGTCCATCCAGAAATGAGATAGTTTTTGCAAGGTCAAGGAAGATGAGGATTTTAACCACAGGAATACATTGAAGTATTTCGAGGATTAAAATTCGAATCTGACGCAGAGATTGTAAAAAATAGCCATTTATGGATGGGCACGAGATAGGAAAGGTGCTTACGAGATGAGTGCTATGGTTGACTCCCTCAAGAAAAGGATTTTGGCCGCCAGAGGAAAAATCCCGGTCGATCTTGTCCTGAAAGGGGCAAGGGTCGTAAACCTGTTTTCCGGAAAAATTCAGGAAGCAGATGTGGCAATATTTGATGGCGTCATCGTTGGCACTGGTCTTGAGTATCACGGGAAAGAAGAGATCGACGTGAGCGGCAAATGGATCGCCCCGGGGCTGATTGACGGGCATTTGCACATAGAGAGCAGCATGCTCACTCCTTCTAACATTGCTGCAGCACTTGTTGTACATGGAACCACCGCGATTGTGGCCGACCCCCATGAAATCGCCAATGTCATGGGTCTTGCAGGGATCAATTACATGTTGGAAGAAAGCCGCTCTCTCCCCTTTGACATCTTTTTTACGGCCCCTTCCTGTGTTCCGGCAACTCATCTGGAAACATCTGGCGCAACCTTGAAGGCGTCAGATCTAAAAGGGCTTATGGATGAACCGCGTGTTGTGGGTCTGGCAGAGATGATGAATTTCCCTGGTGTCCTTATGGGAGACGATCAGGTCCTTGAGAAGATTATTCTCTTCCGTAACCGGGTCCTGGACGGCCACTGCCCCATGTTAAGCGGGTATGATCTTCAGGCATACCTGAGCGCCGGGATCGGTTCAGATCACGAGTCGACCGATCGTAGAGAAGCACTCGAAAAAATGGAAAACGGGATGATGCTTATGATCCGTGAAGGGACATCCGCAAAGAATCTTGACGAGTTGCTTCCACTGGTTAATGACAGGAATTCAGGTCGTTTCTGTTTTGTTTCAGACGACCTGCATGCCGAGGATATCCAGGAGAGGGGACATCTCGATTTTGTTGTTAGAAAAGCAGTTCAGTCAGGGCTCGACCCTGTTACGGCAATCCGGCTAACCACGCTTAACCCGGCCCAGTACTTTGGCCTCAGAGGGAGAGGCGCCATTGCCCCGGGCTATCGCGCAGATATTGTGGTTTTGGACGATCTAAATGATTTTGCTGTTACCTCTGTGTATAAGGACGGCAGAATGATTGTTAAAGATGGAGAGTTGATTGACTTTCCCGAAAAACCGTTAGATTCGCGCCCTGATCAACATGAACCATTAAAGATCGCTCAGTTAAATCCTGAGGATTTCCATATTCCTCATCCGGGGGGTAGGGCACGGGTGATAGAACTGGTGCCCGGACAGATCATAACCCGTATACGCTATGAAGAGGTAAAATCAATAGACGGGTTTGTAAAGACAGACGTTGAAACTGACCTGTTAAAGCTTTGTGTTGTGGAGAGACACAGGGGCAGTGGCAATATCGGTCTTGGGTTGGTTCACGGTTTCGGACTCAATGAAGGGGCAATTGCATCATCCGTGGCCCATGATTCTCATAACGTAATCGTTGCCGGGGTCAATGACGAGGAGATCTGCAGGGCGGTCGAGGTGGTCAGAGATATGGGAGGTGGGCTTGCCGTGGTGCGGGGAAGAGATACTCTCGCAAAGGTGGCCCTCGAGATAGGAGGTCTTATGTCAACTCAACCCCTGGAACCCCTCGTCAAATCCATAACAACCGTTAAGAAAGCCGCTTCGGGCCTTGGATGTCAGTTAGATGAACCATTTATGGCGCTCTCTTTCTTAGCACTTCCTGTGATCCCGGAATTGAAGCTGACCGACAGGGGGTTGGTGGACGTAAATCGCTTTGAAATTGTTCCGCTTTTTGTGAAGGAGTAGTCGAGAGGTCATATGTCTTCTTCATCAGTTGGAATTATCTACAAACACCATCACGAGCCGGCGAAAACAGAAGCAAAAAAACTCGGAGAGTGGTTCAGGAAAAGGGATATTGCTGTTTTTTCAGAGGAGATGAATGCTGAAGGGTCTGTAAACGGCACTTGCAATGAGTCATCAATCATCCCAAAGGACGTCGATTGGGTTATTGTCTTAGGGGGAGACGGAACTCTCCTGGGAGCAGCGCGCCGCATTGGCCGGTATGGTGTTCCCATTTTAGGGGTCAACTTAGGGGGTTTGGGTTTCCTGACCTGCATCCCGTTGAACCGGATCTATCCCGTTGTTGAGACAATGATCAATGGCGGTCTCGATGTGGAAAGCAGGGTGATGCTCGAAACCAGGGTCATACGGGATAAGAGAGAGGTGATCCGCTTTCAGGTACTCAACGATGTGGTGATAAATAAGAGCACCTTGGCCAGAATCATAGACCTTGATGTTACCATTGACGACGAGATCCTTACTACTTTCAGGGCTGATGGTCTTATCATATCCACACCCACGGGCTCGACTGCCTACAATTTATCGGCTGGCGGTCCAATACTGTATCCAACTATAGAGAGTTTTATCCTGACACCCATCTGTCCCTTTACACTGACTAATCGCCCGATCATTGTTCCGGATAGCGCAGTTATCGGAATAAGGATGGGGAAGGAAAGTGAAGGAACCGTTGTCTTGACATTTGATGGGCAGGTAGGATTCGATCTTCATCATGATGATATGGTGCAAATTCATAAATCAAGAGAAAAGATCAACCTGTTCAGACCCCCTGACCACAGCTATTTCAAAATTCTCAGGACCAAACTCATGTGGGGCGGAGCAACACAAAGGATTGATGATTGATGATTGGCGATTGATGATTGAGGGAGTCGTAAAGAAATCAAATAAACTCAAGCTTTTTGAGAGTTTACCTCCAAGCATCCTATTTACCTAATTTTATATGGCTTTTCAATCAACAATCATCAATCAACAATCATCAATCCGGCTGTTTCATGTAGATCGCAAGGAAATCAGTTATCTCAGGTTTACTCTTGAATCATATGACGGGATGGCCGTAGTTACAACTTTAGACCCGTACACTGCATTAATCGAAGTATCGATCGCGCCGGGATGTGAAGAAATAGTCTTTGAACTGTTAAACTCTCTAAAAAATGAAGAGGGGATGAGAATAGAGAAAGTGCCTAAAGTTTGAAGTGAGCTAAAGTGCCTAAAATTCAGGAATTATATCCTTTTTAATTAAGATAAAAGATGAACGTCGAATATCAAACATCGAACGTTCAGGCAAGTGAAGGGTCCGACATCGAATGAAAAAAATATCAACTTTAGGCACTTCAAACTTTAGTCACTTTAGGCACTTCTATATTAAGACCATGGGTTGTCAGATGAATGACTATGACTCTGATTATCTGGCCCAGCTTTTGGTCAATAACGGCTTTTCTGCGGTAAACTCGCCAGACGAGGCCGATCTCATACTCATAAATACCTGCACTGTGAGGGCCAAACCTGAACAAAAGGCATACAGTTTCCTTGGCCGGATGTCTTCCATCAAGAAGGGGAATCCGAACCTTATCATTGGCATGGTTGGCTGTCTCGCCCAGATGAAAGGCCCCGAGCTGCTGAAAAGATTTCCGCAGCTTGACCTCGTTATAGGACCAAGGGAATTGGGTCGGTTTCAAGAGATACTGGAAGGAATCGATAGGCATTCAGGAAAAATTGTGGCCATTAATCTGGATCTGGCGCCGCCCCAACCAGCTCCCTGCAAGGGATACTTCCACAAAAGGATTACGGGTCACGTCTCAATTATGGAGGGGTGTAATAACTTCTGCAGTTATTGTATTGTTCCATATGTCAGGGGGCGGGAGATTTCCCGGCCCCCGGATGAGATTTTAGCTGAGGCGAAGAATTTACTCTCAGAAGGAATCAAAGAGATAACCCTGCTCGGTCAAAACGTGAATTCCTACCTCTGGGAGGGGGAGGGGAAAAAATGGGGGTTTCCAGCGCTCCTTCATGAACTGGGCAACCTGAATGGGCTTTTGAGACTCCGCTTTACAACATCACACCCAAAGGACCTCTCCGATGATCTCATTCACTCTTTTCACTATATTAAGAATCTCTGTCCCCATATTCATCTTCCATTTCAGGCAGGGTCAAACCGGATACTTAAACTCATGAAACGGGGTTATACCCGGGAAAGTTACTTAGAGCTAATTGACAAATTGAGGAGAATCAATCCAGATATTGCCATCACAAGCGATGTTATGGTAGGCTTCCCAGGTGAATCGGATAAAGATTTCGAGCTGACTCTGGATCTTATCAGTCACGTGGAGTTTGACTCACTTTTTTCCTTTAAATATTCTGATAGAAAGGGTACATCTGCAGAGAGGATGGATGGCAAGATCGACGAAATTGTTAAGGCGTCGCGATTGAACGTCCTGCAAGACCTCCAAAAAAAGATAACACTCAAAAGGAACAAAGCCCTTGAGGGGAGGCAATTAGAGGTATTGGTTGAAGGCTCCAGTAAGAGGGGAGGACAGTTAACCGGACGAACAGCGTCACACAAGGTGGTGAATTTTATCAGCAATAACAGCCAAATAGGAAGTTTACATACAGTAACTATTAAACACTCCTTTCTCAACTCGCTTTGGGGTGAGATTGTGGAGCGAAAATCTGTACCGGTTTGAAAATGGAAATAGAAAACATCAATTATGGCGATGAGTTTGTCCTTGTGGTGGATGACGAGGAATCTGTAAGAGAGCCGATTGTTGCCATGTTAGAGCACCTTTCTTTCAAGGCCGATTCCGCGGTTAACAGTGAAGAAGCCCTGGAGATGCTTACGCAAAAACCGTATACTTTTTTACTTACAGATATTCGTATCCCTGGAATTGACGGGCTTGAATTAATCAGGCGCACCAAAACCACCCACCCTGAAATTTGTTCAATTGCAATGACCGGATATTCCCGAGAGTTTAACTACGTTGAAGTGATCAATACTGGAGCCACGGATTTTGTCAACAAGCCTTTTGTTATTGAAGAGTTGGAGGCCAAGATAAAGAGGGCTATAATCGAGCGAAATGTACGACAAGAACTGCAAAGATTATCCATCACCGATTCGTTAACCGGTCTTTATAATCAGAGGCATTTCTATGCGCGTCTCAACGAGGAGATTGCAAGGGTCAAGAGACAAAAACATAATCTGGCTTTGATCCTTCTTGATCTGGATGATTTCAAGCGATATAATGATAAGTATGGACATTTGGCAGGTGACGAGCTCCTTCAAAATGTTGGAAAGATCATAAATAACAATGTCCGACAGGGTGTTGATTTAGGCTTCCGCTATGGTGGTGACGAATTTGCTGTCCTGTTAGTAGATGCGGATGAGGTTATTGCGGAAATGATGTCAGCTCGCATAGAAAAAGGGATTGAGAAAGAATGCGGTATTACGGCAAGTACGGGCAGTGCTATTTTTGCTGATAATCTGACAGCAGAAACGTTGGTTGAAGAGGCGGACCGACGGCTATATAGGTCTAAGGAGCAGAGAAATAATTTGAAGGGGCCACAGAGGGTTGCTGCATTTTGAGCCAATAAAGGTCTCAGGGCGAAGGTTTGAAATAAAAACGTAGTCTGATAATATATATTATGTAAACTTGCGTCTCTGAATATAAAAAAGGGCGCTCCCCTGGGAAAATCACAGAATCACAGACCCTTTGAAAATATACGTTGACATATTATCTTAAAATTTGATAAAGTTATTACTTAAAAAGATAATATCCTTTTTTAATTCCTAAATTTCTAAATTCAGAATCAATTATCACATGGAGGTTGTATCGAATGGGTAGTGTTGTCAAGAAGCGTCGGAAAAAAATCACAAAGCATAAATACAGAAAACTTCGCAAGAAGATGCGCCATAAGAACAAATAATCTCCCCCCTTTTAATTGAAATAAAAAAGGCAGCTCAAATTGAACTGCCTTTTTTATTTCTCCACAAGAATGTGATGGCCAATGAACAGGCTTCGCTACTTACTGTAGTCGTACCAGCCTCCCCCTGTCTTTCTTCCTAATTTATTCGCCCGAATCATGGTCTTAAGCAGGTTTGGGGAAACCCACTTGGACTCCTTATTCAATTCCTTATAAAAATACTCAGAAACGAAGTAGGCAATATCAATGCCGGTCAGATCCATCAGCTCAAAGGGACCCATCGGATAATTGAGGCCGTTTTTCACTGCAATGTCCACATCCTCAATACTTGCAACCCCCTCTTCGACAATCTTTATTGCCTCTAACATGTGAGGAATCATAATCCTGTTGACGATAAAGCCAGGTGAATCTTTTTTTACCTCCACCGGGATTTTACCCATCTTCTCTGCAAGCCCGGTGGTAACATTAACTGTCTCATCATCAGTTGAATATCCGCGGATTATCTCCACGAGTCGCATAATCGGTGCGGGATTAAAAAAGTGCATGCCGCAGACCTTTTCCGGGCGTTTTGTGGCCGCTGCGATTTCGGTCAAAGACATTGAGGACGTATTGGTGGCCAAAATGACCTCGGGCGCACAGAGTTCATCAAGTTCCTTGAAAACACTCTTCTTTAATTCAAGATCCTCAATAACGGCCTCGATTGCAAAATCGACATCCTTGAGAAGCCTCATATCAGTTGTCCCTTTGATCCTGCCTAATATTGCCTCTTTCTCCCCGGCCTCGATTTTTCCCTTTTCAACGCTTTTTGAAAGAAAACGGTCAATACTGCTTAATCCCCGCTCTACAAATTCATCTTTGATATCTCTCAAAACAACTTCACAGCCGATCTGGGCCGCCATCTGCGCAATGCCATTCCCCATGGCCCCTGCGCCAACTACACCAACTTTCTTGATCTCCATAATATCTCCTTTAGTGATGGTCATTAGTCCGGGTCATTAGTCACTGGTCATTAGTCATTGGTGTGCTGAAATTTCCGATTTACAAGTGACAAATGACTGCCCTATACTGATTCCACGCTTGTTACTTCAGGCACGTTTTGCTTCAAAATCTTTTCAATCCCCATTTTGAGTGTCATCTGTGACATGGGGCATCCCCCGCATGCGCCCATCAGTTTCACTTTGACCAGTCCATCTTCATCCACATCAACAAGCTGGACATCCCCTCCATCAGCCTGGAGTGAAGGTCTCACCTTTTGAAGAGCGTTCTCAACGTTTTCCTTGATTGTCATGGTTTTTTCTCCTCGTTATAATTTGTTATTGAATCCTTTTTCGCAACAGTTCACAGGTTCGACAATTTTTTATCACATATTTCCGGTGATTGCTACCCAAAAAACTTTCGCACACGTTCATCTAAATAAATGCGGAGTCCCTCAGAGGTCACAGGAGTCCATCCCATACTCGCCTGCCAGACTTCATCAGACTCCATGCAGAGATAAAGTCCTAAATCGGGGTGCCATTGACTGAGTAGTTCCCTTAAAAAGGCATAAAGCTCCATGCGTAACGGTTTGAAATAGCGCATTTTTCCATCCAAGCCTAAAATAAACTCTCCGTCTAAGACAGATGTCTCCGGGTGTCGTTGCCTTATAATTGGCTTGAGCGCAGGCATAAATCTGAACGATCCTAAACTTATCCAGATAATTCCTTCAGGCTCGATGTATTTGTCCATAAGATCGACGGTTTTTCTGTATTCATCCTTCCAGTTCCTATGCACTATAAGGGGATCGAAATGAAATCCTATGGTAAACCCTGCTAATTGGCACTCCCGAGCACATTCAAGCCTCCTTGTCAAACTTGCTGCCCTGTGTTCTTCCCGGCGTGATATAAAAGGACTGTTCAGGGACCACGAAACGATTATCCGGTCTCTATACCGTGATTCGAGGAGACCCCTGATATTTGCCGTCTTGGTCTTAAGTTCCAGTACCGTATTTTTTCTCTTTGAGAACCCGGAAAGGATCATTTTACTCCATCTAATAACCGGATCGAGGGCAAGGCTGTCCGTGAATTCCCCTGTGCCCACCCTGAAGATCCTGTCAGGTTCGCTATCTATGGCCTCAAAGACCTGGTCAAGCTGCTCTTCCAAATTGACATAGACCCTCAGATTGGGACGGTTAAAATATGCCTGAAGGATGCAGTAGCTGCAATCGAGAGGGCAGTTTGTTCCCACGTTTAGTATCTGGTACCCACAACAGATATACTCCCTGGTACCTGGGCATGGTTTGAGAAACTCCCCCTGATAGGATACGAGATGCACGGTATCCTTGCCCATATCCATTTTCATCTCGTCAGATATGTCCCGAGCTTCCTCCGGGCTATCATCCCGTTCCTTCCTGACAGGAATATCTTTTAGCTGCAACAGAATTGATTTTGTGGACCTGTATTTCTGAACCCCTTCATCTAAAATTACTTTGCCTATTCGTGTTGACATCAGGAACCAAATTGAGTATTGACTATTGAATATTTGTGGTATCGCTTCGCTCTGTCTTTTCTATTTCGGAGTCTTCGGTTACCTGGATGTTCATTTCTTATCCTTCATATCTACCCATTCAAAATTCGATGTCGGAGTCTTCGCTTACCTGGACGTTCGATGTTCATCTTTTCATCCGTTCGACGTTCATCTTTCCCAGGGATCTGTTAAGATGTCGATATCTTCTCTCATAAAATTCTCCAGCTTCTCCCTTAATGATGGACCGTCTTTAAAAAGGACTTCGAGACGATAATAAGGGGACTCAAAAGAGGGGGAATGATCGATCCTGACCATTTTTTCGAGACTCAACCTGGAAACCATTTTTTTGAACTCTTTTTCCGCCTTTGATACTGAAGGGTAACGTCTCATCCTGAGGTGACGGATCAGCGCCCTCCCCTTCTGGGGATTGTTCATCCGGGTATCTGAATTTATTCTTTTGACTGATTTATCATCTAAGATCTCAGGAATAGATGTGCCCTCAATATGAGCTAAATCAATTGTATAATCAATTAATTGTCGCTGTTGATTAACAGTTAACTTTATATTTGATATAAGATCAATAATAGAAGATCTCGAGATCGAATCAATATTGAGGAGCATCATTGCATTCCTCAATGATAGTTGTCCCTGGGCAATAGATTCCTTGGCCCGGAATCCCATCTCCTCCTCAAGCTTCAGATAGGAAGAAAGGGTAGCCTTATTGGATGGAAGGCCGAGCAACGGCATATAGTGCTCCACGATTTCCAGGGTTTTGATCCATGGGATGAGACGGGTCAGAACCATCCCCTTCTCCACATCATTAAATTTTCTTACAGCAAGATTGTCATGGAGATTCAGCAGAAGGCATTCAATCGGAAGGATATCATCTCCTGACAAGACCCGACATACTGCGCGATCTGCCTTCAATGATTTAAGCGCCTTTATCCTGCGATATCCAGTAATAATTGTGATGCTCCCCTGACTGTCCCTTTTGAGCAGCGGCGGGTTAATCAGGCCAACCCTTTCTATAGACTGAACCAGGGGATTGAGATCGAATCCAAAACTCATACAGCATGGACCACGAGAATCATCAATATTGTTCAAAACCACCGGTTGGGGTATAATCTCTGTAATCTTATTAATATCCATCTTTCTCCTGAGAGCTTTTCCTGTTTCATAATCTTAATCATAATCCTAATCTTACTCAACACGATTATGATTAAGAGTACGATTAAGATTATGATGTGCCCGTGAACGCCTACTTCATTCTTTTTTCCTACGCGATAACATCCCCATGATCGACGCAATTTCAGTGCAGCCTAAGACACGGGCAGCGCCAAAGTAGATTATTATCCCGATTACTATAAGTGCCGCTAAGTTGGTAACCATGCCTAAGAGACTTGTGCCCTCACCGGCCATCAGCCACTGGGAGTGAAAATAATAGACACCAAGACCCATAAGCGAGGCCGCCAAGACCGATTTGGAGACAGATATCAGGACCGGCCTGAGATTTATCACTGAGGTCTTTTTCCTTAGAAAAACAATTAGGAGCAAAAACTGGACAGATGAGGCAATGGAAAGGGCGAGGGCGAGCCCCGCGTGTTTCAGTGGTCCCATGAGTGCCAGGCTCAAAGTTAGATTGACTACCAAGGCAATTACCGCCACTTTAACAGGAGTCTTTGTGTCCTGAAGGGCATAGAATGCTGAAACCATAACCCGTACTCCGGAAAATGCCCAAAGGCCCAAAGTGTAATAGAAGAGGGCATAAGCCGTCATAACAGATGCGCGTGCATCAAAGGCGCCCCTTTCAAAGAGGATCTGAATAATCGGTTTGCCAAGTATTATAAGTCCCACCATGGATGGCAAAGTGATAAAAAAAACAAGGCACAGGGCATGGTTCAGAGTGCTCTGGAACTGACCAAGGTCCTTTTTGGCTGCCTCAGTTGCAAGGGAGGGAAGCGCCGCTGTACTTATGGCTATGGCGAAAATACCGAGAGGAAACTGAACAAGGCGGTCGGCGTAGTAAAGCCATGAAACACTCCCTTCCGGGAGGAATGTCGCGAGTAATGTTCCCATAAACTGGTTGAACTGGTACACAGCAGACCCAAGAATTGCGGGGAGCATAAGGAGACCTATCCTCTTTAACGCAGGATGATCTAATTGCCATTTTGGGTAAAGCCTGAGACCTTCTCTGACAGCCGATGGGATCTGTAAACCTACCTGCAGGGCACCGCCTATGAGGACACCTATTGCTATACCAACAATCGGGGCTTCGCAATGAGGGGAGATCAGATATGCAGCTCCGATGATACCTACATTCAGAAAAATGGGAGCGGCTGCCGGGGCTGCAAAACGCCGCAGAGAATTGAGAACCCCCATAAAAAAAGCCACAATGCTGATGAAGAATATGTACGGGAATGTTATGCGGGTCAGCAGAACGGTTAGATCGTATTTGATACCGGAACTCCCGAAACCAAATGCCTGAATCCTTACTATCCAGGGAGAAAACAGAATGCCCGCGAGGGTTACTATAACTAAGATAATGGAGAGTGTCGTCAGCACAACCCTTGCCAAATCAAAGGCATCTTTTTTGGTCTTGAGGGTCAGATATTCAGTGAACACCGGGATAAAGGCAATGGTGAGAGACCCTTCAGCAAAGAGTCGTCGCAAGAGATTAGGGATACGGAATGCCACGAAAAAGGCGTCAGCAGCCATTCCGGAACCGAAAAGCGCTGCCAAAACCATATCACGAACCAGGCCAAGGATCCGACTCTGGAAGGTAAAAAAACTGACTACCCCGGCCGCGCGGCCAAGGTTTCTTTTTTCAGGGTTGCTCTCTTTAATTGACACAGAAAATCCTTGACATAACAGATCTTTTTCCTTATCATAAAAAATTAATTCTTTTTAGAGTTGCAAGGGGATTCTATTTAGCCCCAACAATATTCAATCGTTAATCCCGCGCATAGCGGGATCAATATTCAATCCATACGGAGGCCCGGATTTGGCAAACCACAAATCAGCCCTTAAGAGGGCAAGACAAAACGAAGTCAAGAGAATTAGAAACAAGGGTTACAAGACAAGGGTCAAGAAGGCGGTCAAAGAAGTCCGAACCGCCCTATCTGACGATTCAGTAGACCAGGCCAAAAAGAGCTTTGTCAAAACCGTTTCTATTATTCAAAAAGCCGCTTCTAAAGGTGTAATTCACAGGAATCAGGCCTCTCGAAAGATTTCGCGTTTGGCCACCCAGATTAACCAGCTCACCGCATCTAAGGGCTGATCTGCCCCACAACGCTACAAAGACAAGACCAGGTTTTCGAGAATAAGCTGCGCCTGAGATCCCGATTTCAGGTGCCCATCGGCCTGGTATAGCAGATACAAGGCATTTTCAAGATTCTTTATGCTCCAATGCTTAGACTGTTGGAGAATTTTATTCGCTAAAAAGGGTGGAACACGAAGTCTCTTAGTCACATCGGGAGCCCGCCCACCCTGCTCGGTGATGGACTTGGCCTGGATAATCAGGCGGATTTGCCGGTTAAGCATCCCAATAATGCTAAATGCTGCATCCCTGCCCTCCTCTTCTATATACCTGCTTAATATCGACATTGATTCTGCTCGCCGTCTGAGCGATATCTGATCCATTAATTCGAAAATTGTATAGATGCGGCTATAAATTGCGAGGCCCTTGATTTCTTCTACCCCAACAGTATTCTTTCCATGGCGGAGATATAGTTTTTCAAGCTCAGAACTGAGATCCCTCAATCGGTTCCCCACTATACCCTGGAGATAGACACAGGCCTCTTCGGTGATGGTTAACCCGAGATCTTTTGCCATCCTCTTTATCCAGGGCAGGACCTGCCTGTCATAGAGTTGTTTAAAACTGACTGCCCCGCCAGTGCTCCTGATTCTCTTGTAGAATTTTTTCTTGAAGTCAGTCTTGGATGATACAAATATTAGGCAGGTAGATTCTGCGGGTTTGTCAATATACGGGATAAAGCCCTCAAGGGCCGATGCTGAAATATTTTCAGTCCTCCTGACAATGATAAGACGATTTGAAGCCATAAAGGGGATAGATCGGGCAGCATCGGTGATATCTGCGGGTTTTGTATTTTTGTCCCCGTAAAAGATCTGGAGGTTAAAATCCCTTGCAGCCTCGGGAATAAAAGTTTCACGAATCAGACCCAGTGTCCTCTCTATTCGAAAATCCCCGGGGCCGTAGAAAAGATAAACCTTGCCTAATTGACCGCGTTTTAGCAGGTCCAGGACATGTTCAGGGGAGAGATCTGCTGGCATCAAAACCGTTCCATGGTCTTCAGATAGATTCTTTCTGCCAGTAGCTTGGCGATCATTTTAGTCGCCCTTCTCTGGTTGTATGCTGTCTTCAGGGGATCCGGACTGACAGTGAAGGATGCCTTTTCCTCCATCTTGCCATCGTTCCATATTACCTTCCCGGTGGTCCGATTTAACAGTTTGGCAGATAATTTGATCTTCAACCAGCGGGAAGTTGTTACCTCAAATGTGCCGTCTGTTATTTTATAACTCAGGGCCTCGGTTTTGATATCAACTACTCTCCCAATCAGAACTACCGCTGCCTGGTCTTTTGAAACAAGAGGAACCTGGGAATGTTTGACAAATTCCTGGCGAATCATCATGGTAAAGTCGCCCTCAAAGCCTAAATTAGAGGAGGGGCTTGCCATTAAAGGTATGGCGAGACTCGGGATGCTTATCCCTTTTGGCTGCCTCGTATCCTGGAGATTATAACCGCACCCAGAGACAAAAATCAGGACCAGAAGAATTGAATATTGAATATTGAATATTGAATATTTAAAAAAACTGGACATCTTTCCTCAAGAAAAAATTAGATTATCCCGCAACACAAGGTTGCCTTATTGAAAAAAACTGAGCGGAGCGAATCCGCAAATAGTCAATATTCAGTAGTCAATATTCAATTTCACACCACCACGTTGACCAGTTTGTTCTGGACTACAATAACTTTTTTGATCGGCTTTTGAGCGATAAAGTGCTGGATTCTTGCATCTGCCAATGCCTCATCCTCAATCTCTTTTGCCCCGTAGGAGACGGGCACTTCAATCCTGTTTCTTACCTTTCCGTTTACCTGTAGCACGATCAGTCTCTTTTCAGTCTGCAGGGCATCCTCATTATAAGAGGGCCAGGACACCTTAAGAAGAGAGGTGTCATGACCTAACATCTGCCACAATTCCTCTGTTATATGCGGTACTACCGGTGAAAGCAGCACTACCGTCGCCTCGACAGCCTCCCTGACAACAGACCAGGCAATATTATCTTTTTGCTCTTTACTGTTCAGAAACTGATTAACTTCATTGACCAATTCCATTACAGCAGAAATGGCTGTATTAAAATGGAACCTGTTTTCTATGTCGTCAGTCACCTTCTTTATGGTTTCATGAGTCTTTCGGTATAGCGACCTTAATTGCCCTGACAGCCCCTCCCCCTCCTCATAGACTGAAACTCCTGTTAGCTCGTCGATATGAGTAACTATTAGTCTCCAGACTCGATTGAGAAATCTATATGAGCCCTCAACGCCCTGGTCATTCCATTCCAGGTCTTTGTCCGGGGGCGAGGCAAAGAGACAGAACATCCGGACTGTGTCTGCGCCATAACGGTCTATAAGCTCCTGGGGATCAACGACATTCTTTTTGGATTTGGACATCTTTACAATATTACCTGTGATTACCCCTGCCCCGCACAGAATACATTTGCCATCTTTGACCTCATTGGGATACAGGAAACCATGCTCCGGACATTCCTCGGTCTCCTTGCAGACCATACCCTGTGTCAGCAGGTTAGTAAAAGGCTCGCTGACCTTATGATGGCCAAAGTCCCTCAGGACCTTTGTATAAAACCGGGAATAAAGGAGATGGAGGATGGCATGCTCAATACCCCCGATATACTGGTCTACAGGCATCCAGTAATCTACCCTTTCTGGATCAAGGGGGCCCTTGTCGTAATCCGGACATGTGTAACGATCAAAATACCAGGAGGACTCAACAAAGGTATCCATTGTGTCTGTTTCGCGCCGGGCCTCACCTTTGCATTTGGGACAGGTAGTCTCAAAAAAGAGAGGCTCAAAAGGGAGTGGCGACCCCCCGTTTGGCCTCATCTGGAGATCTAAGGGGAGAACCACAGGAAGGTCCTCTTCCGGGACAGGAACCGTGCCGCATTTGTCGCAGTAGATGATAGGGATAGGCGTCCCCCAGTAACGTTGCCTGGATATACCCCAGTCCCTGATCCTGAAATTAACGGTCTTATGTCCCTTGCCCAATGATTCCAAATATTCGGCAATGCTGTCCAAGGCCTCTAAGTTGCGCTGGCCATTAAATGGACCTGAGTTCACTAAGATTCCTTTATCCACATAGGCCTCTGATATGGTCTCCTCATTGAGATCCTCGTCCGGGGGGGTTATGACAACCCTGAGCTTCAGCCCATATTTCTTGGCAAACTCGAAATCTCTCTGGTCATGGGTGGGGACCGCCATTATGGCTCCGGTGCCGTAATCGAAGAGGACGAAATTAGCCACAAAAATCGGAATTTTCTCGTCTGTCACTGGATTCAGACAGTATCTTCCTGTAAAGACCCCCTCCTTGGCGGTAAAATCTGCCGTGCGCGTGACGTTATCCATTCTTAGAGTCCGTTCCACGAACTCTAAGACCTTGCCTTCATGGGGAAGCCCCTTTATTACCTGATTTACCAGGGGATGTTCCGGGGCAAGGCACATAAAGGTTGCTCCGAACACGGTGTCCTGACGTGTGGTAAAGACCTCGATGACTTCATCAGAATCCACCATTGGAAACCGGATGATGGCGCCATAGCTCTTACCGATCCAGTTCCTCTGCATGGTAAGCACCCTGTCCGGCCACCCAGGCAGTTTTTGGCAATAATCGAGGATCTCATCGGCGTATTCGGTTATTTTGAGAAACCAGCTATCCATCTCCTTGATAGTCACTTCGAGCTCAGGATGGCGCCAACAACACCCATCTTCAACCTGCTCGTTGGCAAGCACTGTCTGACACTTGTCGCACCAGTTGACAAAAGTTTTCTTCTTATAGGCAAGTCCCTTCTCATACATCTCTAAGAATATTAACTGTTCCCAGCGGTAATATTCGGGGTCACAGGTGGCCAATTCCCTGTCCCAGTCATAGCTGAAGCCCATTCTCTTAAGCTGGGTCTTCATGGCTTCTATATTATCGTAGGTCCATCGAGCAGGGTGGCTGTTATTCTCAATGGCGGCATTCTCCGCAGGCATTCCAAAGGCATCCCATCCCATGGGATGGAGTACGTTCTTGCCACGCATTCGCTTGAATCTCGCCACCACATCGCCAATAGTATAATTACGTACATGACCAATATGGATCTTTCCGGATGGATAAGGGAACATCTCCAAGAGGTAATATTTCTCTTTAGATAAATCTTCTACAGCCTTGAAAAGGCGGCTTTTTTCCCAATGGTCTTGCCACTTAATTTCCAATTCTTGTGGGTTATATTTCATGGTCCATCGTCCCGTTTCTAACTTTAGTCGTTTTTTACCGTGGTATTGTAAATATTATCTAATACACCATTTATATATCTGCCTGAATCCTCGCTCCCGAATTTCTTCCCTATTTCTACGGCCTCATCAAGGGAGACCTTCGGGGGGATATCTTCTAAAAACATAATTTCAAAGGCAGCTAATCTCAATATGGACTTGTCGAGAAGGGCCATTCTTTCAATACGCCAGTTCTTTGATGCCTCGCTGATAACCTTGTCCAAGGTCTTCTTCTTGTCCCAAACTCCCAAAACAAGCTTCTTTGAGAAATCTCTAATTGATTCCCGGGCATCGAAATTCTCACATATCAGCTCAAAGACCTCCGATGGATCATCAGGACTGAATTCCAAATGAAAGAGGACTTGAACAGCTAATTCCCGGGCCCGTCTTCTATCCCCCATATTTTTCCATCACGCATTTTATTCAGAATATCAGTAAGTTGAGTCATAATATCATAACTTCTCAATAAGTTCGGGTAAGTGCTTTGGTATGCCACATTTCTGGATTCCCGCTTTCTCGGGAATGACGTTATAGGGTCTTGGGAATGACGGGCAGTTAGCTCACGTAGTCATTCCCGCGAAAGCGGGAATCCAGTAGATTCACCCTAACTTATTGAGAAATTACCAATTCCTCAATTCCCTAATTCCTTGAAAAGATTTACCATTTCAATGGCAGCCATGGCTGCGTCGTATCCCTTATTTCCAGATTTGGAGCCGGCCCTCTCAATCGCCTGCTCCAGATTATCTGTGGTCAGCACACCGAAGGTAACCGGAATATCGCTCTCCAAGGCTACGCTCGCTATCCCTTTAGAAACCTCGGCCGCCACATAGTCAAAATGAGGAGTAGCACCCCTGATAACCGCGCCAAGGCATATGACCGCATCATATAACCCGGCTTTAGCCAGCTTTTTTGCGGCCAAGGGCATCTCAAACGCCCCGGGGACCTTAATGATAAAAATCTTTTCCTCATCGCTTCCATGTCTTAGCAAGGCATCTGTTGCTCCTTCCATAAGTCTTGAACAGATAAAATCATTGAAGCGACTAACGATAATTGCAAACCGGAAACCCTCAGCCGAAAGCCGACCTTCCACTACCTTGGGCATAATACCCCCCTTTCAATTTTTTATTCGTCAATTAGTTGCAAAAGATGTCCTAACTTATGGCATTTTGTGGTCAGATATTTCACATTTTCTGGCCTGGGAACACACTCAATCGGCACTCTTCCTGTAACCTCTAACCCATAACCTTCGAGTCCTATAATCTTCTTAGGATTGTTGGTAATCAACTTCATTTTATGTACACCAAGGGCAGCCAGAATCTGGGCTCCCACTCCATAATCCCTCAGATCAGCAGCAAAACCAAGCTCTTCATTTGCCTCCACCGTGTCCAAGCCCTGGTCTTGTAGGGCATAGGCCTTTAATTTGTTTGCAAGACCGATACCCCTGCCCTCCTGCTGTAGATAGAGTATAATACCTAAGCCCTCATCCTGAACCATGGACATAGCTTTTTTTAACTGCTCCCCACAGTCACACCGATAAGATCCAAAGACGTCTCCGGTAAGGCACCCTGAATGAACCCTCACCATAATCTCCTGGTCCCCGGTTATATCACCTTTTACTAAAGCTAAATGCTCGTATTCATCTATATCATTTACAAAACCTATTGCTTTGAACTCGCCAAATTGAGTGGGTAGAACCGTCTCTGCTGCCTTGTGGACAAAAGACTCGGTCCGCATACGGTAAGATATGATATCTGCTACAGAGGCAATTTTGAGATCGTGTTCATCTGCAAATTTTTCAAGGTCAGGCAACCTGGCCATGGTGCCGTCATCCTTCATAATCTCGCATATTACTCCGGCCGGCTTCAGACCAGCGAGACGAGCAAGATCTACAGATCCTTCTGTCTGGCCGGTCCTGAACAAGACCCCTCCCCTTCTCGCCCTCAGTGGAAAGACGTGCCCTGGTTGAACAAGGTCTTGCGGTTTTGCATTATCCGCTATTGCGGTCAAGATGGTATGGGCCCTGTCCGCAGCGGATATTCCGGTGGTAACTCCGCACGCGGCCTCCACAGACACGGTAAAGGCTGTTTGATAAGGGGAACGATTGTTTCGGGCCATCTGATCGAGATTTAAATTTTCCACAATCTCCGGTTCCAATGCAAGGCAGATAAGGCCACGACCGTATTTAGCCATGAAATTGATGGCCTCGGGTGTAACTCTCTCAGCAGCGATGGTTAGATCTCCTTCGTTCTCCCTGTTCTCGTCGTCTACAAGGATAATCATTTTCCCCTGTCGTAAATCCTCTAATACTCCTTCTATCTTGGAAATAGGCATTGTTCATATCCTCTCTCAATTCTATTATTTGTCGAATCCGTGTTTAGCAAGGGTCTCAAGGTCAATGCCGGAAGTCTTCCTCTCTTCCTGCCCGCCGCCCCCCTTGGAAAATAATTTTTCTACATATTTGCCGATCAGGTCAGTCTCAATGTTGACAGGGTCCCCTATCTTTTTCGTCAAGAGCGTGGTGATCATCCCTGTTTGGGGGATGATATTTACCTCAAAAAAATCTTTTTCACAAGCATTAATGGTTAAACTGATCCCGTCAACAGCAATAGAGCCCTTGTTTATTGTATAGCGTGAAATAGTTTCTTCTATCCCTATCCTTATAGTCCACGATTGATGCGTCTGCTCTTTTTTAAGGATTTTGCCAATTCCATCCACATGCCCTGAGACTAAGTGTCCCCCTAAGCGATCAGTCAGGCGTAAAGCCCTCTCAAGATTTACATCGTCTCCCAATCGCAATAGTCCTAATGTGGTTCTGGAGAGGGTCTCCCCCGAAACATCCATGCTAAGTGCACCCTCTCGCATCTCCGTTACTGTCAAGCACGCACCGTTAACAGATACGCTGTCTCCGAGCTGACAGTCAGCCGTATCAAAAAGAGGCGTGATGGTAACCCTCATTTCATTATGGGTGCGGCGAAGGCCGCTTATTTTTCCAATACCCTCTATTAGACCTGTAAACATCTTTTCAATTGAATATTGATCCCGCGTGATCGCGGGATTGAATATTGAATATTTGTGGAATCACACCCTTAACCTCTTACGCCTTCCCGCTAAGCGGGATATCTAAAGTTAATCAACAATCGACAATCATCAATCGACAATCATATTGTCATGTCAAGGACGATTTTCAAGGTATCCGGCTGGGTGACCTGTTCAAACGCCTCCAATGCCTGCGCGATCGGATAATCGGCAGATATGAGCCGCTCTAAGGGCATATCCGGATAAGCTTCCAACATCCCCAACCCTGCCTTGAACCGGCCACACCTGGAACCAATAATGGTCTGTTCATTGACAACGATAGACGACAAGTTAATTTTGCTTTTAGAAACTACCGTTGACTTGAGGACGATTTTCCCGCGTGGACGGCATATAGACATCGCATCCACCAACCCTCTGCCCGTGCCGGTGGCTTCCACAACAATATCGGCGTCATGGCCTCCTCTATTTGTGGTAACCTGGACAGTCTTGAGTGTACGCCACCCTGCTTTTTCAAGTTTTTCCGGATGATGTCCTACCAGCGTCACATCCGAAAGAACCGTGGAGAGTACCCACGCACAGAGGATGCCAACTCGTCCATCACCTAACACAACAGCCTGTTCCGAGCCTATTAATTCAATCTGCTCCAATATCTCACAGGCTGCTGACAGAGGTTCAACCAGCACAGCCATATGGTCGGTCGTAGCGGCAGGCACCATATGGAGATTGGAAAGAGGGAGCACGCAGTAATCAGCCATGCAGCCGTTCAAATTGAGGATACCTAACACTCTTCGCTGTGGGCAATGACGCTCCAGTTCATTTGCGCACTGTTCACATGTTCCACACCCGACGTTTATTTCACCTACTACTCTTTTCTGCACCCAGCGAGGGTCATGACATTGCTCGACAACCCCTACAAATTCATGCCCCAGGACACCTTTGAAATTTTTGTACCCCTTCGTGATTTCTATATCGGTTTTACAGATGCCGGCCTTAAGTACTCTGATTAGGGCCCAACCAGGAGGTATTTCGGGCTCTGGGAACTTTTTTAGGAATCGTAACCGGCCATCAAATATAACTACGCGCACAAATACCTCAATCGTCAATTGCCCTTCCAATAACCCTGTTGCGCCCTTTCTCTTTGGCCTGATAAAGAGATTCATCGGCCAGGCTAATCATAGTCTCATAGGAGATCTCCTTTAGGGAATGCGAAGACGTAAATCCGGAGACGCCAAAACTGGCAGTAATCCGTATCTCTTTTTCCTTAATTTGAATGGTCTTTTGGGAGATATCCCTGCGGAGTCTTTCAACTAAGACCGAAGCCTTTTCAAAATCTGTCTCTGGAAAGACGACTAAAAATTCCTCGCCACCGTAACGGGCCACCCAATCAACATCAGATCGTATCGATCTATTGATTGATCTGACAAGCTCCTTCAATACCGCATCTCCGGCCTGATGTCCATACGTGTCATTAACCCGTTTGAAATGATCGATGTCAATCATAACCAGAGATATGGGACGATTGTATCTTATTGCTCTCTTAAGCTCTTTGGGAAGTTGTTCGTCCATATAGGTGCGATTGTAGCATCTTGTCAGAGTATCGGTTATGGAGAGTATTCTAATCTCCTCATTGGCGTCTTTTAATGATTTTTCTAATTCCAGGACACGCCCGGCTGTTTTGAGCCGGGCAATCAGTTCAGCACGGTTAAAGGGCTTGGTCAAATAATCGTCAGCGCCGGCTTCCAGGCCGGCAACCATGTCGTCTGTAGAACCCCTGGCAGTGACCATAAAAATGAAAACATAACCGGTTGAGATATTTTTTCTGATTGCGCGGCATAGTTGGAGCCCATCCATTTCAGGCATCATCCAGTCTGTCAAGACAATCGGGAAGAATTTTTTACTAAAGGACTCTAAGGCCTCGCGTCCGTTTGTGACAATGGCCACTTCATAACCGGCCTTTACCAGAATCTTCTCCAGAAGTATTCGTGAAACAGGGTCATCTTCCGCAATGAGAATAGGGAACATATTTTCCAACAACAGGCAACCTCCTTACTCCTTTATAATAAAATCATCTCTTAAACAGGCATGCTGGCACTTTCTTATCACGTTTTTAGCACGGAGTGAACAACATTTTGAATGCATTCTATTCCTTGACTCTCACAATCCGTGTCATTATATTCCTGATACTCGATTCTGGATGCTGGATCCTCGATACGGGATGCTTGTTGTAGCGAAGCGGAAATCCCGTTTTTGAGCGGGAATGTTGGATGCTCGTTAAGTTCCTTACGTCTAACGCCTTGCGCCTTACACCTTCAATCTTGGACAATATGCGTGAGCTACTAATTGAAATTAAACAGGATATGCCTGGGTTCAATCCCTTTTTTGGCTCCTGGGTGTGCCGGGATGACCTCAACCTTCTAATTGACGTAGGCCCGGCCAATACAGCCAACAGGCTAATAGATTCCTTAGTTTCGATCGGTTTAGACAGGGTGGATTATATCCTTCTAACCCACATTCACATTGATCACGGGGGTGCTTTGGCCGATCTACTTGACTATTATCCCATGGCGAAGGCCATATGCCATGAAAAAGGGATCAAACACCTCGTGGACCCTTCAAACCTCTGGGCAGGCAGTCTGAGTGTCCTCGGGGATCTTGCCAGGAGCTACGGACCTCCAAAGCCGGTTGCCAAGGAGAGGTTAATTCCCCACACAGAATGCAACCTTAAGGATCTAATGGTAATAGAAACACCTGGCCATGCCCTTCATCACCTCAGTTACAGCTACAAAGACAGGCTTTTTGTTGGTGAGGCAGCCGGAAATTATCTAACTGTTAATGGCTTGGACTATTTGCGTCCTGCAACACCGCCGAGGTTTTTTCTTGATCTGTTTCTGAAAAGCATTGATCGTCTGTTGGTTTTAGAGGACCAGCCGATATGCTATGCCCACTTTGGCGAGGCCTCGAATTCCCATCGGATGTTGAATATTTTCCGTGACCAGCTTATTCTATGGGAGGCCATCATTGGTGAAATGGTTCGCAGGGGCGGAAACAAAGAAGATATCATAAGAAGCTGCGTTGAACTGTTGCTTGAAAAAGACCCGAATCTTGCCGCGTTTAGCATCATGGATCCCGATATCCAAGCAAGAGAGAAGGTATTTATGGCCAATGGAATAAGAGGATTTGTGGAGTTCTTAAAAGAAAAAAACCACTCAACTATTTGACGGGATCTGTACAAGAGATAAGATATGAAAAAAAGTGATTACCTCGAAAAGGCAAATTTCAGGACGCTTATAGAAGCAGGCGGAAAAGATAGGATTCAGGACAGGCTTAACATCCTCGGTGTTTTCTTGGAAACAGAGGAGCATATAACCCTTGAGGAGATGTTCCATCTACTTAGAGAAAAGGGCTACGATTTTGAACCTCGATTTGTCAAACAGTGCCTGAACCGGATGGTAGACCTGGGTTTTGCTCAGAAAAAGCAGTTTGAGGGGCAACCGATTCGCTATGAACACCGGCATCTTGGGAAACATCATGATCACCTTATCTGCACCAAATGCGGAAAAATCGTCGAATTTGCCGACGAAACCATGGAAACCTTGCAGGTAGAGATTGCGGCGAGATCCGGATTTCACATGCTTCAGCACAGTATGGATATCTACGGCCTCTGTTCACAATGTCTCTCTCAAAGGACTTTATTGATGCCCCTAACCATGGCCAAAGAGGGCGAAAGAGTTGTGATAAGGGAGATCGCCGGGGGACGGAGAAAGCAGGCCAGACTGACGGATATGGGATTACGCCCGGGCGATCTTATAGAAATTATCAACAATGCTGGACGTGGAAGAATTATCTTAGCCCGGGGGCCTACAAGGCTCGCCATTGGGAGGGGGATCGCAGAAAAAATCATGGTCTCCATTTCAGACCAGGATGCCGACATCTGATCATATTACGTAATCCGGATAACCTGGAAAAGCGCCTGAAGTTTAGCTTGTTCAATGTTCGTCCTTTTTTTTCTTCCCTTCATTCAAAATTCGATGTCGGAGTCTCCGCTTACCTGAACGTTCGATGTCGGAGTCTTCGCTTACCTGGATGTTCGTGTTTTTATGCGGCCTTCTGCAATACCTCTCTGAGCCTGTCCCTTATAGCCCTGATAAGCCTTTCTCCCCAACTCCGGTAGTTATAACGGGCTGCCTCTTCCGGGCTTACCGTTTCAGGGCTGTGACGCAACTTGAGTTTGGTAATGGCCATGTGGTCGTCTAATTTAAATCTCCGGTAGATAAGACTCAGAGGTGGAATTCTGAACTCATCTTTAGAGATGGAGGCTGCCCAGTCGATAATATAAGGAAGCCCGTTATCCCCCAAAAGGGTGTTGGGCGCTCTTTTCAAGTCACAATGGGCCAACCCTTTGTCGTGAATGTGGATTACTAACTCCTTCAGCGCCTCAAAAAAGGAATCTGGGAGCTTTATATTCTTTTCAAGATTTTCCAGACTCCTGCCCGGTATCTCTTCTGTTACCAAGGCAAGACCATCGATAACCCTGTAAAAAACGGGCACACCCGCGATTCCCCGCAGCTTCCTGTAGGCCTTTCTCTCCCTCCATATCAGGAAGCGGCCTACCGTATTTCTGAAAACAAACTTGTTTTTACTGAAGTCCTTAACCACGGCCCGCACCCCGTTTTCCTCGACAATCCAGATAGCGGGCCTCGTGCTTGAAGAACCTCTCAGTATGCCAGAGTTCTTTATTGGAAGATCCGAGAGTTTAAGGGCGTCAAACATGGGTATCAATCTTCATGATATTTGAAATATGCCGCACACGTCCCTTCGGTCGATACCATACACGGGCCTACCGGTGTGCGAGGGGTACAGGCATGCCTAAAGAGTTTGCAGTCCGGCGGTCTTTGAGCCCCCCTCAGGATCTGAGCGCAAAGGCACCCGGGAGGTTCTTTGGCCGGGGGTACGGATAATTCGAATCTGTTCTTGGCGTCAAGGCCTGAATATTTCTCTCTGATTGCCAACCCGCTTTTAGGTATCTTTCCGAGGCCTCGCCAGGGAGAATCACAGGGTGTAAAGACCTCATCCAGTATCTTCAGGGCGCCCGGGTTCCCTTCCGGGTTAACACCCCGTGTGTACTGAATCTCGACTTCTGCCCTCCCCTCCTCTATCTGTTCAACTAACATCAGTATTCCCTGGAGGATATCGAGGGGCTCAAATCCAACAACGACGCAGGGCGTATGATACTCATCTACAACCGTTTCATAGGAGGAAGTCCCAATGATAGTAGTCACGTGACCGGGACATATGAAACCATCAACGCCAAGATCGCCCATTGAAAGGAGTGCATCCATGGCAGGGGGAAGGAGTTTGTGGGCAGAGAGGACCGAGAAGTTTGACTGCTTATCCTCATGTGCAGTCTTGATGGCAGCGGCAACCGTGGGTGCTGTGGTCTCAAAACCGATTCCTAAGAACACCACTTCATTATCGAGGTTCAGGGCGGCAAACTTCAGGGCATCGAAGGTGGAATAAACCATCCTGACGTCTGCACCTTTTGCCTGTTCGTCCTGCAAGGATGATTTACTCCCGGGCACCCTGATCATGTCCCCAAAGGTCGTTACAATGACCCCGGGTGTCTGTGCCAGCTTCACGGCCCTGTCTATCTCTTCCATGGCTGTAACGCAGACAGGACAGCCGGGTCCTGAAATCAATTCAACGGTATCCGGCAGGAGACTCCGGATTCCATGTCTGAAAATGGCCATGGTATGTGTCCCGCAGATCTCCATCAGCCGGGCCTTTTTTGTTGAAATAGCCCTGATCTTGTCTGACAGTGCCCGTGCCACTGCCCCGTCTCTGTATTCATCAATGTGTTTCATAGGATTCCTCGAATTCTCCTTTGAAACCCGAATATATAAGCCCGGCGCAAACCGCCTGTCCAAGGGAGAGAGAACCGTCATTTGTGGGGACCCGGGCGTGACTGTATACCCTCAACCCCTCGTCTTTGAGGGCGCGTGTAAGACCCGTGAGGAGTGTCATGTTTTGAAAAGAACCACCGCTCAGAACTACCTGCTCGATCCCGCTTTCTTCCCTTATCTTGACACATATTTCATTTAACATCCCTATCAAAGAGTTGTGAAAACGCCGACTAATTACCCCCCTGGCCTCCCCTCTTTCAATATCTTCAACTATTCCTCTCACAATCCCGGTTGTTATCATCACCAATCCATCCCCTTCCTCTTTGATTTGCCAGGGGTAGCATCTCTTTTCTTTGGGGCTCTGACACATCTCAAGTTCGATAGCGGCCTGTCCCTCGTAGGCTATTTCCTGTCTCAGGCCCAGTAGAGCAGAGACAGCATCAAAGAACCTCCCGCAACTTGAGGTCAGCGGAGAGTTAACACCCTGCTGGGCCATCCGAAGGATAATCGATGACTCCGCCTGGTCCAGATTCCGGACAAAGGGGATAGAGCGATTAAACAGATCGTCTCCAAAAGTCCTGTGAAGGTAAATAAGGGCCATGCGCCATGGGAACCTGGCAGCCGCGTCCCCGCCCGGAAGGGCCACATAATCAAGGTGCGCCCTTCGTTTGAATGAGGTCAGATCGGAGAGGATTACTTCACCCCCCCATATCTGTCCATCAAGGCCCAACCCGGTTCCATCCATTGCCACACCGATGGCCGGTCCTTTGAGACCATGTTCAGCAAGACAGCTAACGATATGGGCATGATGATGCTGTACTCCTAAGGTGGGGACTTCCTGCTGTTCACGCACGAATTTTGAACTCAGATAGTCAGGGTGCAGATCATGGGCCATAACTTTAGGATGAATTTCCAGGATCCTTCTCAGGTGAGATATGGTCAAACGGAAGAACTCAAATGTCTCTAAGTTCTCCATGTCTCCAATATGCTGGCTCACAAAGGCGCGGTTTGCTTTGGTAAGACATATGGTATTTTTGAGTTCTCCTCCCAAAGCGAGGACAGGTGGCAGACTTTTCATATCGGTCGGCAGAAAAATGGGCACCGGCACATACCCTCTGGAGCGCCTTATCTGTCGCGGGATCTTGTCCACAACCCTTAAAACCGAATCATCGCTCCTGAGATAGATATCCCTGTTATGGGTCAAAAAATAATCGGCAATCCCTCTCAGGCGCTTGAACGCCTCCATGTTATCCGTGTTAATCGGCTCTTCTGTCATATTTCCGCTTGTCATAACTAAGGCCTTGAACGGCCCTTCCATCAACAAGTGGTGGAGCGGAGTGTAAGGAAGCATGATCCCTATAGATCTGTTTCTTGGCGCAACCTGCGAAGAGAGACCGTGAAAACGGAGTTTCTTAAGCAACACGATGGGCCTTTGATGGGATCTTAGGAGCTTGGCTTCACTGTCATCGATATGTGCGATCTTAAAGGCAGCGTCCAAGTCTTTAACCATTATGGCTAAAGGTTTTTCTTCCCGGTGCTTTCTTCTTCTGAGCCTTTCCACCCCCTTATGATTTGATGCGTCAACTGCGAGATGAAACCCGCCCAATCCTTTGATAGCGAGAATCGAGGCATTTTGCAAGAATGATATGGCCTCCTGAATGGGGTCGGAGCACGAGATCCTAATTCCATTCCCGTCGTAAAGAGAGGTTACCGGTCCGCAATCCCAGCAGGCATTGGGCTGCGCGTGAAACCTCCTGTTATTGGGATCGCCATATTCTTCCAGGCATGCGGGGCACATGCGGAATTTATTCATGGTGGTAGCGTCCCTGTCATAGGGGATATCCATAATTATGGTATAGCGCGGCCCACAGTTGGTGCAGTTGATAAAAGGATAGCCGAACCGCCGATCGCGCGGATTTCTCATTTCAGAAAGACAGTCGGAACAGATGCCCACATCAGGGGAGATGAGAGCAGACCGCTCTTTCCCAATCCGGCTTCTCCTTATCACAAAGGAGTCTTCGTTTATGGAAGGGATTTCTGCCCAGTCAGCCGAGGCTATATGGGATAGAGGTGGACGCTCAGCCTCTACGGCATCGATAAATTGCTGGATCTCTTCATGAGGCCCTTCTATTTCTATGTCCACGCCTTCAGCCGTATTGGCAACATATCCGGCAAGGCCATATCGGAAGGCGAGCTGATATATGAAGGGACGGAAGCCGACCCCCTGCACAATCCCATCAATCACGCCTTTTGCCCGCTTGATCATTACTGCTTCCGCGCCGACCCCCTGGTTTGCACCTCCTCCCTGAGCCAGTTATACCAGGCATCGAGACCCTCTCCGGTCTTGCACGAAATCTCGAAGATAGTCATTCCGGGGTTTATCTTTAAGGCCTCTTCTTTTATTTTTTCCACCGAGCAATCTACATAGGGGAGCAGATCGATCTTATTGATCAGCAAGACCTTTGATTCATGAAACATTAGGGGATATTTACCAGGTTTGTCGTCGCCCTCAGTGACGCTCAGAATCATTGCCTTGAAGTCCTCGCCCACCTTGAATTCCGCAGGACAGACCAGGTTCCCGACGTTTTCAACCACAAGGAGATCGAGGGCATCAAAGTCGAACTCCTTAAATGTATCCCTGATCATATTTCCATCCAGATGGCATGCGCCACCGGTATTGATCTGCACCGCTGGAATCCCCTTCTCTGCAATCCTCTCTGCATCCTGGGACGACTGAATATCCCCCTCAATAACTCCGATATTCAAATCGTCCTTCAGGGCATCGATAGTATTCTCCAACAAACTGGTCTTCCCGGCCCCCGGCGAACTCATCAAATTAAATACCAACAGATTTTTTTCATCAAAAATTGCCCTGTTTTCCTGAGCAATTCGATCATTGGCCTCCAATATGTTTTTCACAACTGATACTTTCATGTTTCACTCCTTTGTTCTGGTCAATCATCAATCCCTAATCTACCTCCATTTCCACAATCGACAACTCCTGTCCGGCTATGGTATCGATATGGGGACTGCTGCAATGAGGGCATTCAAATGCGTACTCCTTGATCTCAAATTCCCTGCCGCAATCCCGGCAGGTCCCCCTGAGAGGGATAATTTCCATAATCAACTTCGCCCCCTCTAAATCCGTACCAGAGGTCATTACTTCAAAACAGAAAGAGAGCGATTCAGGAACAATAGCCGAAAGCTGGCCGATATCAAGGCGAACCGATCTTAATACCTTCGCATTATGTTTGCGCATCTCTTCCTGGATAATATCAAGAAGGCTTTGCGCTATGGACATTTCATGCATAAAAAAGCTCTTTCGTGAGAAAAGACCCCGCAAGGTCTCCCATTCCGCTTAGAAAATATAAACTAACCAATTAAATTTGATGGGGATTTCAAAACGGAACGGCAAAAGAGAGGAATATCTCGACTGGTAAATCCGCAATCCCTCCGGGGCGTAGGCCCATACGGGCCGGAGGCCGCAATCCGCAATCCAAAATAGCTTCATCCCTGCTTCAAGGCCATTATCAGTGAGGAAATCTTTTGCCTTGAATCATTGAACATGCCTGAGAGATTCAAGGAATGATTGGCAAATACGCTGCCCGGGGCGCCGTTAAACACGATCAGGGGTTCAAAATGGCACCTTCCAAGGTCTTCAATAATCTTATCAACAAATTTAACCGAGTTTTTATCTTTCAACACTTCACTAAAATCGATTCGAATGGCCTTGAATGATTCATACAGGGCATACGCAACACCCTGTCCATAATAGAAGTTATCATCAATTTTGTGCCAGGGAATGTTGAGTTGGACCAGTTGGGATCCTTTTGCACCATTTTTGACATCTTCCTCCATAGCCAAAACAGCCTCTCTACGTTTGGGCGCATTGATTAACCGGGTATTCACTCCTCCCATCAGAGAAACATACTGGTTGAGGAGTTCCACTAAATTGTCCGCCCTCGGATAGAAATGGGACGTACCATTCATCAAACCTTTATAGAACTTCCCCATATCATCATAGGCCTTTGCCCACTTGCTTTCCGCAGATGGGAACCACCACTTGTAAGGGTCATTTGAAAGTGCGGTGAAGGCCCCCTCGGCTGAAGGATCGAGCTTATCAGTGGTCCTCATCCGGGAGAGGTTATCCCTTAAAACGCGAATATTATACCTGACAACCTCCAACTCCCCGATCTGAAAATTAGGCATATTGTCGAGAAGGAGCGTGGGCCAGAAAAGATCATTGGGTAGCCAGTTATCAGAAATTTGTTTTATGAGCATTTCATTTGCCTTGATAAATGCCGCGCCCTTCACATGCGTATTCAGTTTGCCCAGTTGGAGCGGCTCGGGCTTTTTTGAATTGATGCCCATAATAATGAGGGTAATCACAACCAGAGCCAAAATGATAAAACAAATAGCCCCAGCGTACTTCTTTTTTTGGGAATCCTTATTTCTCTCTTCCATAGCTTCTCATGATCCTCCTGCAGTGGAACTCCAGGGTTGAGTTTTTACCAAATCAGGGACCTGTCTAACGAGCTTTGCAGATAATATAATTGATTTTAGCGGCGCGCAGCCTCAATTGTCAACAGGTAAAGACATGTGGCAGTCAAGAAACTGCTGTGGTGTTGATATCCCCCTGTTAAAGGTGATGGTTTCGTAAAAAGTCTCTAAAGCCGTCACTCCCGCGTTCGCGGGAATGACGAAAACGGGTTATTTCTGACTTTTTACGAGTTTGTCAAAGGTAAGGATCCCGAAGACCTTTCTTGTAGATCTTGCCGGACCCTGTTTTGGGAAGGGCTTCCAGAAAGTCCACGCTCTTGGGGGCCTTGAAGTGGGCCAGATCTTTTTTACAGAATGAGATAATCTCCTCCGCCGTCACCTCGCAACCCTCCTTCAATACCACACAGGCCTTCACAGTCTCTCCCCAGTGGGGATCCGGCACCCCGAAGACCGCTGCCTCTAAGACGTGCTCGTGCCTATAGAGGACATTTTCCACCTCAGTGGAGTAAACATTTTCACCTCCGGTCAGAATCATGTCCTTTTTCCGGTCCACAATATTGACATATTTTTCATGGTCAATAACAGCGAGATCCCCGGTGTAAAGCCATCCATCCCGGATAGCCATGTTGGTTTCCTCGGGAAGGTTCCAGTACCCTGGCGTCACGGTGTCTCCCTTCACAATGATTTCTCCCACCTGTTGGTCATCTTCAGCCACGTCATTTCCCTTATCATCCACCACCCTGAGGGTTATATTGACAAACTCCCGGCCGGTTTTCGCCTTGAACCTGAGCTGTTCTTCCCAGCGGAGGTCCTTGAGGTGTTCCTTTAGAATGGAGAGGGTCAGATAGGGACTGGTTTCAGTCATACCGTATGTCTGGATATAGTCGCACTTAAAAACATCAATGATCTTACGGACTGTTTCAGGGGCAATCGGGGCGCCCCCGCTTAACAGGACCCGCAGGCTGGAATAATCAAAATTGCCGACATCCGGATGGTTCACCATCATATTCAGCATGGTGGGGATCAGGTTCGAGAGGGTAATTTTTTCGTGCTGAATGAGTTTCATCACTTCAAGGGAGTCAAATGAGGGTAAAATCACGTGCTTGCCGCCTACCCAGGTGATGGCAAATGTGGCCCACGCATCTGCAAGATGAAAGAGCGGGGCCACATGGAACCAGCGATCACTGTCAGTGAGTTGGAGTTCGGCTATGGTGCCCAGGGCATGGCTCTTCACATTCTTGTGGGTCAGCATCACGCCCTTGGGCCGACCCGTGGTTCCACTGGTATAGTATAGCTGGGCCACATCATCGTCTTTGATTGCCTGACAGGATGGCGGTTCCTCTGTCTGACCTGATAAGAGCGATTCATACTCCATCTCTTT
>Ga0222695_1000195_pt1 | contig 39422 bp, 27 predicted proteins | sample AntAcemetage1398_FD_179834 | JGI IMG/M metagenome (GOLD analysis project Ga0222695, IMG submission 179834) | Saline water microbial communities from Ace Lake, Antarctica - #1398 | ecosystem: Environmental > Aquatic > Non-marine Saline and Alkaline > Saline | place: Antarctica: Ace Lake...
CACATTGTGGATCATTCTCAGAAGCTGGCAGATCACATTTTCTGCAAAATGTTATTTTCCCATCCTTATCTTCATATGGAAACCCCGCATTTAAAAGACTTGGACAATCTGGATCACCCTCAGTTCCCGAAGGATAATCATAATCCGGAGTTTCAGTTTCATCCGGTTGTGTATCATCATCTTTTTTAACTGTGTCAACATCAGGGATGTTGCTGTCATCTTCAGCGATATCACTGTCTGGGCTTAAATCAAAGGCCGCATCTTGAACAATATCTTTGTCCACAGATAAATCCTGTACATCAGCAGAATCTGTTGAAGAATCTGACAAGACATCACTATCACTATTGTCATCCGGTTTCTCAGAATTACATGATGCGCATGACCAGAACAAAAGCAGAAGCAGTATTATTAAAATATTGCGCATAATCTATTACCATCCATCCGATTCACAAATGCTTTCATTGTATCCGTCGCAAGTTGAATTGCAAGCTGCCAATCCTCCAATATAACTTGAATCAATTGAGGAACATTCAACGATGTTGCCTTCGCATACTTCACCATTCTCAACAATTCCATCTCCGCAGACTGCGGCAACCGAAGCCGTTTTTGATTTATGAAGTGATCCGGAGAATACTTGATAGAGAGATCCTTTATAAACATATCCCTCACGTACATAATTCTTTTCACCGGATAGCTCTTCCAAACCGGCAACTGTTGCCTTAAACTGTCCATTTTTACAACCGAGATAAACAACATCTCCAGATTTCTGCATTTCAGCGTCTCTGCATCTCATTTTGAAGTAATGTGTTCTCACATATGAATCAAGATCACTTATGTCATAAATTCCGGTGTAACCTTTTGTAGTGAACCAGCTTGTTGTTTCTTCATAAACATAAAGTTTGCTATCAACCACTTCCAGATCCTTTACTTTTCCTGATGTGGGGATTGTTTTTATCAGTTGCGGGTTCTGCGGGTCAGTAAGATCAAATATTCTTACTTTTTTGTTCTCCGCTGTAAATAATCTGTCACTATAAACCCTGACATTTCCGCATGATGATGAACTTATTCCTTTTACTCTTGATGTTGAACCATCTTCATCAATGGAATAGACATCAATTTCACCGTAATTCGCTCCATACATGGCGTTTTTATGTATTGCTAGATTGTTTGTTATGCCCGTGTAAAGCATATCACTGTTGACAAGCGAACCATCTTCATTTATCTCAACTCTTCTTACTCCCGTGAGTCCACCTAAGTAAAGATTATTATTGTATCCCACTACCGTCTTTTTATAGTCAAAATATGAAACCGTTTCGTAATTATAATCGTAAACCGGTAGACATTCTCCATCATATCCTATTGATCCTGGGAATATTGAGCCGCTGTTTTCATGAATACACAAATCAGAACTGACCTCTACAGATATTCCCTCTGGAATTATTCTGCTTACTAATGTTTCTCCAGTTATAAGATCAATTGATGCAATTTTTTTCATACTGCTATCTGTGTCAACTGCAGGATTAATAATATACATTTTCTCACCGGAAAGATGAATAAAACTTGTTGAAATATCAATCTGTTGATCACTAAACTCAGTCAGAACATCCCATGTGATTCCCAAATCTTTTGAAACTACAACATCATTAATGATGTTATTATTTGCATCAAATCCACCAGCAATATATAGATCTTCACCGTTAGTTTCAATGGTATAGCCGACTCTCAAAGGAAGTGCCGTTTTTTCGATTATTTTTTTTGATTTAATACTGTAAATCTTTAACGCACTTTGATTGATTCCTGTAATCATAAGTTCATCACCTGCTTTCACAAATTTGACTTGAGTCATAGGCTCAGCGAATTCATGCATAACAACGAAATTCATTGCTGTCAGCTTAATATCATATTTATAAACTCTAAAAGGTGCTGGATTAATTTCTTTATCGATCCCTGCAACATAAAGCGTTCCATCAACAATATCCATCCCGAGTACTTCAAGCTCTGACGGCCAGTTTAGAATTGTAAAAGCTCTTAACCAGTCATTGACATCTTCAGGATAGTTGACATAAAGAGCTTTGACTCCGCCTTCTTCTGCAACAACGGCATAGAGCATATTCGATTCTCCGGAAGTCACTGAAATATAATTCTCAGGAAGTGTTTTGTCGGTTATTCTGAAATTTTTATCTACGGTCTGCCACTGTTTAATTGATTTTGTCCCATAAGGAATATCTGAAAAATGAAAATTTTTAAAAACAGAAAAAAGAAACTTAGGACTTTCTGTCATATATGTCTGAGCTTTAAGATCTATTAACGAGTTTCTGAATGAGCGGGCATACTTTCTTGGGTTATAAAAATACTCAGGGTTAATTTTTCTATAATCGTTAAATTCATTAATATGAAATTTGCTTGATCCTTTTGCTCCCGCCGAAAGTGTGTAGTGAAATGTTTCTGCGTTGTTTTCTTCTGCACTGTCGCGTTCCAATTGATTACAGAGCATATAAATATTACTCGTTTCATCACATTTCATATAACTTAAAGCATCTTTTCTCCAGTTCCAGTATGGGAAAGTTCTGCAAATACTGCCACTTGATTCAACTGTTGGAGCACAATTATTTCCAAAAATAGCATTTGGGTTATATCCCGGGACTTCTATTGGGATTCTATAATCCTGAATAGTTTTATCCACCTCCGGCAGGTTTTCAGCATTGTTTCTATTGTTTGACCATGCGATATGAGTCCAGGGTTTTGAATCCTGAATATCATTACTTTCCTGTGCCGGATCTGTTCCATGACTGTAGCCAAACGGAATATCAATTGATACTGGTTGAGCACTGTTTGTCCGTGATAAAAGCTGTGTATAATCAGGATAGGCCCAAGGCTCTGCTAAAACAGTAGCAATACCAATTGTGCAAAAACCATCTTGACCCCACCTTGAGTTGCCTTCCAAATCATAATATTCTTCTGTTGGCATACCACAAAAATGAACGGTGCTTGAAACTTTCTCAAACCATTTATAATATTGATGATGTGCTCGATTTGTTTTGGCAGACCATAAATCAAGTTGGAATAATGAATTTATTCTCTTGTTATAACCATTATCTTTGTCAATGCCTTTAACATTTATAATTCTTGCTGTTGAGGTTCCCGGATCATAATGAACATCATCTTCGCCATATTGTCCACCGCTGTAATCACAGACATCACCTATACCATCAAGATCATGATCTGCCTGCCATGAATAAAATGGCAAAAGACTTTTCGCAAATTTAAAATTATATTGACCTGTTGTCCAGTTAATTTTCGGTAAGATAAAAGTTACTCCACCATTATTTATTCTTCCTCCATTTTTTGTTAATTCCATACTATGCATTCCACCCTCACAGTCATCATCATCAGGATTATCACAAGGTGCAACAAAAATTTCTTTTTGATGATTCACACCAATCCTTGGATTGCTAGCATAAATACAATTATCACAAGCATCTGGAACACCATCAAGATCCGTATCAATTAGTTTTGATTCTCCATCAGTATCGGTATAATATTCGGGAACCAAAAGACCATAGCCATCCAAGGCAGCAGCTTGACCCATAACCATACTCATAATATCAGGACTATACTTTGCAATTGGTCTGCCATCAATAGTATCTTCAACATATGGGCATGCATCACAAGCATCTCCAACCCCATCATGATCTAAATCTGATTGCACCGGATTATAAACAATCGGACAATTATCTGTTACATTTGGTTCTCCATCACCATCACGATCTTTATCACAGGGATTACCTAATTTATCCCCGTCATCGTCTTCTTGATCAGGATTCACTATAGAAAAACAATTATCATTTGTGTCAAGATATCCGTCACCATCCATATCTATTGACATTGCCCAGATTTCAGTTCCAGGCTTTAAAGCATCTTCCTTGCCACCAGCAATAAGTCTTCCATTCTCACCACCATAAAAACAACGATAAGTCGGCATTTTCCAGAAGCGTGCAGCATAATTATCACTTTCAGGAAATATGTCTCCATTATCAGTTGAGTATTTAAGACAGACATTAAATCCTCTTGGAATAAATATTGAGGCGGGACTGACTTCCTTTCCCTCTGAATCTTCTTCAGGGATAGTATAAACTTTTATCTCAGTAGAATCGGCAAAAGTTTTAAGAAAATCTTCATCAGTGAAATCAATTGTTTCTCTAAAATCATCACTTCCTTCAAGCCATGACCACATTATACTCATACTACTCTTCTGAAAAGTCATAATCTTTTTTCCAGCATCATATGAAGTTTCTGAATTTGGATTATAACCTTCTCTACTAGGATAATTTTCAACTGTTTTAAACACCCATCTCTTCTCAAAATCCTCACTATTTTTCCAGGTTATCCAAGGCAAATAAGCCGCTTTATAATTAAATGCATCTTCATTTTTTGATTCAATCCAGTAATCAATATTATATAAATTTTCCCATCGACCTGTATGTTTGATCTCAGGGTAGTTACTAAGATAATCTGTAGACTGCGGTAAAAACAATTCTGTTCCATCAGTAAACCACCTTTCTAGGAACTCGTTAATCAGAGGTTCTACAACTTCTGGATAATTACCATCAAAATCAGAGCCTTTTATTGTTCTAATCGCATCTCCAATTTTCCAAAGATAGTCAGCAACTGCAATTGATGCAAATGTAGATGCATATTTCATGTTGATAAAACTTCTATCCATAAAACCAGAATCATAAGTAAAATATGGTCCATCATCCGAGAAAACGCTCATATCTAACGGGAACCCAACTCCAGGGATTTCTCTGTATCCCCCTCTATTGTCAATATCTTTACAATTCCATATAAAAACTCCATCATCTACCAAATCATTGTAAGTTGGACAATTAGAGCAAGTGCTCAGTGTTTCTTTAGTCTCAATGGGCGGAAAATTCAAATCATGTTTAAAATCGTCGTAATAAGCAGTGTTATTTGCCGTTGTCATATTGATAATAGCACCGATTTTAAATATCAGCTCGCCATTGGTGTTTTCATCGGTATATCTTATGTTGTGTGCAAAACTATCTTCAATTGTATGGAAAATCTCTCCAAGAAGTATTTTTCGATATTCAGCAGTTTTAATAAAATCATTAGGGTTTGTTGAAGTATGCTGAGTAACATCTGTAAAGCTTACAAATTTATTCTCTGGTGTGTTTTCTGATGTTAATCCAAGCACTACAAGTTCATAGAAATATGATTTCAGATAGCTGTCCATCATTTTAAAAAAAATATCTGGATTCTTTCCAAGGGTATCTCCATTAAATTGCGAATGCATGAATGGATAACGAGCTTCATTGCCTAAGTCTGCTTGAGGACTGTAACTAAAATCATTGGCATTTAATTTGGCTACAATAATACCACATCCTATAGTGCCAAAAATCGGCATAGCTATCTCACAAATGCCAAAAGGACCGAAAGCCAGACAAGCTATACAGGCTTTATTTATATTATCAATCTTGTCAAAATTATTTTCAAGTGTTGCTGTAAAACCATCCATTTCAGCATGATCATTATACCCGTTCCCCATTTTTATTGATTTTATTAATTCATATATTTCATCATTGTCACAACTCTCTAAAGGACCATCCATGAAACTGCCTAAATTCTCATTTATGAAATCTATACTATCAACAGAAAGGGGATCTTCCCGATTCTCACAAATTAATTGAAAAGATTTTGTCGATATTTTTTCATGATTGGGACTTTGTGTATGAAAACGTGGCCAATCATGACCAGCAAAATAATACTTAGTTTCAAACCCAAAAACTGAAAACACAAAAAAGAGCACCAGCAATAAAATCACCTTCTTTTTCATCACACCTCTCCCTCTAAAAAATAATAAAAGTATCCCGTAAAAAAATTTGAAATATTATGAATGTATCTGAAAAAATTAACGAATTGTCTCTTGTCTCTTGTCTCTTGTCTCTTGTCTCTTGTCTCTTAAAAGAATCATCCCTAATAAAAAGAGAATGAAAGCTTTTTTTGAATTTCTATTCATATTTTTCCGAATCAGTTATCATTCAGGTTGTATCAATTGATTTTTACTGTGTCAAGAAAAAGAACATGCATTTTTATCACTTGAAATATAAAACCATTCAACTATAATCAAAGCTGAATTTTTCAATTGAGGATAAAATGAACAAAAAGTTCAGCTGTTTAAACGGAAAAGCTGAGATACGGCAGTTCAAAGGCCAAACCAGTAACATGTATCTCATTTCCTATCCGGAGGAAAACAGAACTATTCTTGTAGACTGCGGATTTCCTTGGGACATTCCTCAACTTCTTGAATTTATTGAATCAAATAACATCCCACCAATTGAAAAAGTTGTCTGCACCCACTTTCATGTTGACCACGTTTCAGGCTGGACAGAACTCAAAAAGCACTATCGATCGATCTTTATCTTTTTTCACAAAGAAGCTATAGGTCTTGTAAGTGGAAACGAAAAAATGAGTATGCCCTATCCTTCCGATTTCAAGAACATTATGTTTCCCGTCATGAAGGAAAATCACTACATGCCCTCATTAAAACAGGCAAGGGATACTTTTCACCTTGGCGCTTCGATCAAAAGTCACTTCCCAATGGATAGAGTTTCCTTTTTTTCATCAACTGAAGAGGTCATCCCCGGATTTCAGACAATCCACACTCCTGGTCATAGACCGGAATCGGTCAGTTTCTATGAACCCCTTTCAGGAGCCTTTATTTCCGGCGACTTCATCATCGTGATGAATAGCAAAATTATTGTCAACACCTTCGTCTACAGTTCAAAGGCACAGATGGAAAGTGTTGAAAAAGTAAAAAAGCTGGAAAATCTCATTTATCTCATGCCCGGACACGGCGACTGCATGGATTTCAACGAAAACACCATCAGATATGATTCGAAAGACAGCTGATCAACTGAATTTTTACACTTAAATATTGCATCATTTATCTTGCATTTTAACCCTACTTAAATATGTTGATTATCGTTGATGTTTTAAGAGAGAAACAGCGGAGGGAAAATGAACATCCAGAATTTAATGCAACAGGCCCAGAAAATGCAGAAGAAAATGGCCACTCTGGAAAACGAGTTCAAGACTCAGACTTTCAAAACTGAAGCCGGTGGTGGAGCTGTCGCAGTTACCATGAACGGTGATATGAAGCTAATGGACGTGGCGTTTTCAAAGGATCTTCTTGACGGAGAAGATGTTGAGATGCTTCAGGACCTTTTTATTGCCGCGGTTAATCAAAGTATTGACACTGTTCGTCGCGAAAAAGAAGCTAAGATGTCAAAAGTTGTGGGAAAAATGGGCGGAATGCCCGGTCTTTTCTGAGGTGTCATGGTTCAGGAAGAAATTAAAAGACTCATCGAAGAGATAAAAAAACTTCCAGGCATTTCATTTAGAACTGCCCAGAAAATAGCCTATGCTGTACTGAATGATGAAAAAATGAGAGCTGTTTTCAATAACGTCGCAGATCTTTCAGACCAGATCGAAACATGCAGAAAATGCGGATTTTTAAGAAAGAAAGGGGATAAATGTCTCAACTGCGAAAATCTAAACAAGGAAATCTGCATCGTTGCAACATACAGTGATCTGAATGCAATTGAAAGAACTGGTTGTTTTTCAGGATCATATCACATTCTCGGAGGGCTTATCTCCCCTCTTGATAACATTCTTCCGGAAGACCTGTTATTAAATCAGCTCAGAGAACGCATCACATTGGCAGATAAGGCTCAGTCTATTGAAGTACTGCTCGCTCTTCCTTTTTCCATTGAAGGTGATGCAACAGCTCTATACATAAAAGATATACTTGATGATCAGAACGTTAAACTATCCCGGATAGCAAGAGGTCTTCCCTCAGGAACAGCACCTGATGTTCTTGACAGAAAAACAGTCCTTGAAGCTTTTGCGGGAAAAACATATTTTTGATTTACCCTTTTTCATATGGAGGATTCATATGACTAAAAAAATTATGAAATCTATCGACGGAAACACTGCCGCCGCTCATGCAAGCTATGCGCTTACAGAGGTTGCAGCTATTTATCCGATTACTCCCAGCTCCAACATGGGTGAAATGGCAGACGAATGGAGTGCCTACGGAAGAAAAAACATTTTCGATGAAGAGGTTCTTGTAACTGAACTTCAATCTGAAGGCGGTGCAAGCGGAGCAATACACGGTTCACTCAGTGCCGGTGCATTAACAACCACCTATACAGCTTCTCAGGGACTTCTCCTGATGATACCGAACCTTTATAAAATGGCTGGAGAACTTCTTCCTGCCGTTCTTCATGTAAGTGCAAGAAGTGTTGCTACACACGCACTTTCAATTTTCGGAGATCACAGTGATGTTATGGCCTGTCGTCAGACTGGTGCCGGTCTTATTTCTTCAAATTCTGTTCAGGAAGCAATGGACCTTGGTGTTGCAACTCATATTGCCGCAATAAAATCAAGCCTTCCCTTCATCCATTTCTTTGATGGTTTCAGAACAAGTCATGAGATCTCAAAGGTTGAGATGATCGATTATGAAGACATTAAAAAAATAGCTCCTTATGAAGAGATCTCACTTTTTAAAGAAAATGCTATGCGTCCGGAAAAACCGATTCTCAAGGGAACAGCACAAAATCCAGATATTTTCTTTCAGGCACGTGAAGCTGCAAACGCATACTATGACAGAGCTCCTCAGATCGTTCAGGAAGCAATGGATAAGGTTTTTGAGATTACAGGAAGAAAATATAACCTTTTTGACTATGTCGGTGATCCTGAAGCAGAAAGAGTTGTCATCTGTATGGGCAGTGGTTGTGAAACACTTCACGAAACTGTTGAATATCTCGTTGAAAAAGGTGAGAAGATCGGCCTTATCAAAGTTCGACTCTACAGACCTTTCAGTGCCGAACATTTTTTAAGCGTTCTTCCGGCAACTACAAAGTCTATTGCTGTTCTTGACAGAACGAAAGAGCCCGGTAGTGACGGAGAGCCTTTATACAAGGATGTTGCCACAATTCTTTATGAAAAAAATGAAAACATAAAAGTTGTGGGCGGACGTTACGGACTTTCTTCAAAAGAATTTACTCCCGGAATGGCAAAGGCTGTTTTTGACAACCTTAAATCACGTCAGCCCAAAAATAAGTTCACCATCGGGATCGAAGACGATGTAACTTTTACATCACTGAAATACAAAGCTCTTGATACAACTCCTGAAGGAACTGTAAGATGTAAACTCTGGGGACTTGGTTCAGATGGTACAGTCGGTGCCTCAAAAAATGCTATCAAGATCATCGGAGACAACACTGATCTGTACGCCCAGGGCTATTTCTCATACGATTCAAAGAAATCAGGTGGAATCACCGTTTCTCATTTAAGATTCGGAAAAAAGGAGATTAAGGCTCCTTATCTCATCAACGATTCTGATTACACCGCATGTCACAATCAGACCTACGTCTATCAGTATGACCTTGTAAAAGGACTCAAAAACGGCGGAGCTTTTGTTCTGAATACTGTATGGTCAACTGATGAAATTGAAAAAGAACTTCCGGCAAACCTTAAACACGAAATAGCAAAGAAAGATGCAAAATTCTACATTATTGATGCTGTGAAAATTGCTGACAAGATCGGCCTTGGACAGAGAATAAACATGATAATGCTTACGGCTTTCTTTAAACTTGCTGCCGTTATTCCGTTTGATGATGCTGTGAAATTTCTTAAAGAATCCATTGTAAAATCATACGGAAAGAAAGGTCAGAAGGTTCTGGATATGAATTTTGCTGCTGTTGATAAAGCTTCCGGAGCTCTAGTTGAAGTAAAATATGATAAAGAAAAGTGGATGAACGCCAAAATTGTTGAAATAGACATCAAGAAAGTTCACGAACAATATACAGACGAAGCTGAAAAGATCATGGTTGAAGATATTATTGGTCCAATCGCCCGCCAGAACGGAGACGATCTTCCTGTAAGTGCTTTTGCCTACGAAGAACGCTCCTACCTTCCAGGCCCTGACGGATCTTTCCCGACTGCGACAACACGCTTTGAAAAACGCGGCGTAGCAATCAAACTTCCTAAATGGAATCCTGAATTTTGTATCCAGTGCAACAAATGCTCCTTCGTTTGTCCTCATGCCGCAATAAGACCTGTTCTTATTACCGATGAAGAACTGAAGGAAGCACCTGACACTTTCAAAACTATCAAGGCTATGGGAAAAGGCCTTGAAGACTACCAGTATAGAATGCAGCTTTTTCCAATGGATTGTCAGGGTTGCGGAAACTGTGCTGACATCTGTCCTGCTCCTAAAGGAAAAGCTCTTGAAATGGTATTTTTCAACGAGATCGTTGAAGAAGATGCAAAGAACAACGATTTCTCGATCAAACTTCCGATCAGAGACGATGTTATGCCTAAAACCACAGTTAAGGGAAGTCAGTTCCAGCAGCCACTTTTTGAATTCAGCGGTGCCTGTGCCGGTTGTGGAGAAACTCCTTATGTGAAACTTCTCACCCAGCTTTTCGGCGACAGAATGTATATCGCCAATGCAACAGGATGTTCTTCAATTTATGGCGGAACAGCTCCATCTATTCCTTTCTGCAAAAACAAAGAAGGGTTCGGTCCTGCATGGGCAAACAGCCTCTTTGAAGATAACGCTGAATACGGTTACGGAATGGCTCTCGCCGTTCGCCAGAAAAGAGAAAGAATTGAAATGCTGATGAACAGAATTCTCGGTGACAACTGCGAATGCTCAAAGAATGTCAGCCAGGAACTTAAAGACCTTTTCAAAGAGTGGATCGACAATAAAAAAGACGCTGAAAAGACAAAAGAAATTGCTCCGAAGCTTACATTCGCTCTTTCAAATGAAGCTGTTGAATGTGAACCACTTGATGAGATCTATGCTCTTTCAGAATACTTTTCAATGAAATCTGTCTGGATCCTCGGTGGTGACGGATGGGCATACGATATAGGTTACGGCGGTCTCGATCATGTTCTTGCAAGCGGAGAAAATATTAACGTTCTTGTTCTTGATACAGAAGTTTATTCCAACACGGGTGGTCAGGCTTCAAAAGCTAGTCAATTAGGACAAATTGCTAAGTTTGCTGCAAGTGGAAAGAAAGTGAGGAAAAAAGATCTCGGAATGATGTCAATGACATATGGATACATCTACGTTGCTTCAGTTGCAATGGGAGCTGATCACAACCAGCTTGTTAAAGCATTCAATGAAGCTGAAAAATACGACGGACCTTCTATAATCATCGCATATTCACCTTGTATTAATCACGGCATGGACATGGGTCATAGTCAGAAAGAAGAAAAACTTGCTGTTGAAACTGGGTACTGGTCTCTTTACCGCTTCAACCCTGAACTCAAGAAAGAAGGAAAAAATCCTTTCCAGCTTGACATGAAGGAACCAAGCAAAGATCCACAGGAAATAATCAACAACGAAGTCCGCTTCAAAGCTCTTGACAAACAGTTCCCTGAGGAAGCTGTAAAACTTCAGAAACTTCTCAAGGAAGACCTCAAGGCTCGTTGGGAAACACTCAAGAAACTTGCAGAGCACAACGTGTTCTAAAAGTTGGATACCATTTATTTTGAGCCGCTCCTTTTGGGGCGGCTTTTTTGATTTTACGGAGGTTGCCATGTTTCCCGGTCTTAAAAGAATAAAGAAGACTGCAGGTGCTCCGTTTTTCATGTCACTTTCAGGGCCCTCAGTCCTTAAGAGCGAGCTAAAACTGCTTAAAGAGATGTGGCCTTCGGGCCTTATCTATTTCAAGCGGAACGTGGAAAGTTGTGAATCACTTCAGAGTCTTATCAAAGCGAGTTCAGGCGTTGAATCTATCCTTTTTCATGCAATTGATGAAGAAGGTGGCAGAGTTCGCAGACTTCCTGATGGGCCGTGGTCACTTCCTTCAATGAAAGAGCTTGTTGAGATCGGAAAAAAAGGGGCTTCATTAAAAATTGATATCCTTGGGAAAAAGCTCTCGGAGATCGGAATCAATATGAACATGGCTCCAAATGTCGATCTTAGAAGTGGTGAAGACAAGTCAATTGTTGGCGACAGGTCTTTTGGTCAAGATTCTAAAATCGTTGCAGATTTTGCCGGCACTTATATTAAAATGATGAAAAAAAATGGCGTAGCTCCTGTCATCAAACATTTTCCGGGTCACGGAACAACAACGATAGATTCACACAAGTCTCTTCCAGTCATAAATAAGCCTTTTGAAACCCTGCTCAAAGAAGATATGGTTCCTTATAAATTGCTTTCAAAAAATGCAGACTTTGTAATGATCGCTCACCTTCTTCATTCTGAAGTTAGCAAACTTCCTGCAACATTATCTCCCGAGTGGAATAATATTTTAAGAGAAAAAATCGGATTCACTGGAATTTCAATGACCGATGACATGGAGATGCTGGCACTTGAAAAATATAGTGCAAAACAAAAAATGGAGCTATTTTTTAAAAGCGGTTGCGACATGCTTCTAGTCTGTTCTGGCAAAGAGGATGTCCTGATGGAATTTTTTGAAGCATCTGTGAATTTTATTGAAAAAGATCAAGAGGTTATGCATCAAATGGAAAACCTTAAAACTAGACTTGATGACTCTTTAAAAAGAATTTCCAAGTGAGAAATAGACGTTGAGCCTTCCACTTTCAGTCAATCCGTGAGCAACTCCCAGTGTAAATATTACCGGAACCCTATACCACCAGTAAGTGTAAAGTTTTATTTCTCCGCCGACACTTGCAATGAACTTATTATTAAATATGTTTATATCCCTCGAACCGACACCGTAGTCAAAGAAAATTGCACCCTGAACATTTTTTAGCATAAGCGGTACAAGTCCAAGACCTTTTTCAATTGAAAAAAGATGAAACCTCAATTCATTGTTCGTGTAGTAGACATGTCTCCCTCCTGCAGCTCCACTTTCATAACCTCTTACTGTCACATTTGACGATCCGCCGTAGATGAGAGTATTTAGGTTAAGAATATCAATATCAAGTTCATCTCCACCAAGAAGGTAATAAGAATCAGTGAAGAATCTCATGTAGAGTGAATGCCTTGAAATTACTCCGAGCTTACCATTCCTTAGAATTAGAAAACTAAAGGACGCTCTTGGAGAAAAAGAAAGATATCTTGTGTCATCAATCAGTGACTTTGAAAAGGAAACCGGAAAAGATAGATTAAAGCGGTTCATACTACTTGAAAGCAGATAAGATCCCGGGTTAAATGAAAAAGAAAGGCCATAGGAAAATGCACTTTTCAAGCTTACACGGTCATTAACATCCGGCGTTATTTCTAGAGGATCATCAAGTTTATTAAAGTTTGCATTAAGTGCCGAGAGACCTAGAGAAGCTCTTACTGTATGATTAATTTTCATAACTCTTGAAAAAAGCGTAAAAACAGGATGCTGAAAAAAGGATGTAAGAGAAACGCCTGTATTAAATCTGTCAATATCGGCATTTACTGAATATTTTGATCCGATCTTCCCACTGTTCCTGCTGTAGGAAAAATAACTTCTAAAGCCTGGCCAGACAGCCTTATCAAAATAGTTTACAACCGCATAGTGCCGTCCGGTTCCACCAAAGGTCTTTGAATAGAAAAGTGAATAGTATCGCTCTTCATCGTTTGACTGCCCGAAGATAGTTACTCCGATCGTATGAGACTGCATTGATCCTGTGTAATCAGGAATTATCAGTGACGGCAGCATTCCTTCATAAAATTTTGCCTTTTCAAGTTTATATCTAACTTCCAGATCATTCTTTCGCTCCACCTTCACCATAAGTCCCGGAGGAAGTTTTTTATACAGCTTTTTATTTACCGGAAAATGTGCAGGAAAGTATCCATCGTTATCAAAAGCAATGAAATAAAGCTCTTCTCCTATCACTTTTGGAAAAAGTGTCATCAATTCAGGCTCGTAAAGCTGGAAGATCTCTTTAGTTTTCAGATCAAGACTCATCGGAACGATCTTGTCACCGAGTTCGCTGGAAAAAACAAGTTCGCTATCTCCCTGAAAATATACGGAATATTGATCACCATCTATTTTTATCTCTGTCAATTCCTCGCTGCTGACATCAAAAAGAAAGATGTTCTTTTCGCGGTTGTAGAGATTACCTGTAAAAACAAGTTTCCCCTTTGAAAATGACAGACTATAGATGGAATCAAGCTCTTTAAACTCCCATTCTTTCTTAACTTTTCCTGTCTTATCCATCCAGGTTATTCTGTTAATTCCATCTCGATAGGAAGCATAAAAAATGTCACCATCCGGGCCGAAAATCGCTTCAATAACTCCACCGTTTTCTGTAAGTCTCTCGACTTTTCTCTCAACCTTGTCAACAACAAAAAGTTCTTCTCTGGTATATCTGTCCTCGTGAGAGATCTTTATCGGAATTAGCATCTTATCAGAGCTCATTGAAAAAGCAGAGTGATAAGGAGGAGAGAGCACCTTATCACACTTATTTTTATGGAACCGGTATATCTTTCTCCTACCTGTTGAGCTTCCTGAAAAAATATAGCTATCAGCATTAAGATCTACATAGGTGAAAGTAAACCTTTCTTTTGAGCCGAATATCCCGTCTGCTGTTTTTTTCTTTCCTAGAATTCTCTTTCTATTTTTTTTGATAAAATCATCGTAGAGATCCCCAAGCGAAGAACCCAAAGTTCTTCTTGCCGACCTATTTGCAAGAAAAGGAAAAATATTGTCGGAAATATCCTCAAAAAAATCAGCCACCTTCTCCTTCCCTGTCCTTTCAATGATGTAGGAAAAGAAAAAAGTTCCAAACAGATAAGAAAGGCCACCACCCATCCAGTGATCTGAAACTCCTGAGAGTTCTCCAAGAGTTAGCTCTTTACCTTTTAAAAAGAACGAATCAAAATACGACTTGTAAATTGGACTGTGAAGTCTGCCTTTTCCACTTATCATGGATTCACTGTAAACTGCCGCTCCTTCCAACGCCCAGATAGGGATCATTCCTCCGGGAAAGTAGAGATTGCCAAATATCTTATTGAAATATTTGGGGAATCCCTTCGTGTTCCCTATCTGGACAGAATGTGTGTATTCATGAACGTGAAGTCCCTGTTCCCAGCTAGAATAACTTGAAAGTGTAGAATATCTTTCCGGTGGATATGTATAGACAAAGATCGTTTTTTTTAGATAACTTCGTGACCAGCCATTTGCCATATCGGTCTCGCGGTCATAAACCGTAACTATCTTTTCATCGGGAACCCAGCCATAAAGTGCCTTAAGAAAATCTTCTGATCTTTTTGCCTGCCTGATAAAACGTGTAATAGCTGAACTATCAAGATTAGAAGAAAAATACAATATCTGGTAATCAGTTTCATATTTTGAAAATGTTACCTTTTCAAATCCCTGAAGCTGCGCGGCAACTAGAAGGAAAATAAAAAATATTGAGATTTGCAGTTTTCCAAACATCATCCACCTGTTTAGTTTTCTCTACATTAAACTTTAATTCTTAATATTTATCAAGATGTATCTTCTCCTAATTGACATCGCCAGGTCGTTCATCTATAATTCTAACTGAATATTTTATAGTTGGAGACTGATAGATGAGAATGCTCGTAACCGTTTGTTTTATTTCACTTTTATTTTCATTCAACATCTTTGGCGCAGACAGGCTTGTTGAATCTCCACAAGTTAAGCCTAACTGGATGAAACATTCTCAGAAGAACTATTTAAAAGTTGACGGCGGTCACTGGTTTTTCGGATTTACCCAGGGACAGGTTGAAGAAGATGTTCGCACTGCTTCTTTTAAAAATGCACAGCAGCAAGTGAGCTTCCATCTTGGAACTCAGGTTCGTTCAATACACAAGGATTACCGTGAAAAAGGCGGAGAGGTTTTAGTTGATGCTTCAATTCAGACTGGAAGTGAAATAATTATGCATTCTTACGGAATGGAATACTACCGTGAAAAATGGATGATCAATGGAAAAACTGTCTACAGAATATACTCTAGACTTGTGCTTGACGATAAACAGTATAACATTTTAAAACTTTTTTCTCAGGCCCGTGTAGAACTTGCAGTGAAAGGCGAAAAAAATGATCCTTCTGTTGAAAAACTCCTTAAAAAAACAGCCGTTTCTGCTGGGTGGAATCTTGAGCCAGTTGTTGTGCTGATAAAAAATGAAAAGGACATGGAAAACGTCTTTTCATCAAAAAAGACGGCCTATATAGCAATGATGGTTCCTGAAATTATGAGCGTTGATTTTAAAGAAGAAAAGGGTGTCACCATTGAAGGTGGATTTTCTCTAGAATTCTATGATGTTATTTCAGCAAAGCAACCTAAACTCTGGGAAACAGACACAATTAAGGTAACAGCAGCAACTCCTGAGATAGCAAAAAAAGAATTTACAGAGGAAGCTTTTAACAGACTGAAAACTGCAATGAAATTCGGGACACAAGTTTATAAAAAGAAAAAGCCTGCAAATTATAGCGATCTTTCAAACTTTGATCCAGGTCTTATAAAAGCTTATGAAAAAGCTGAAAAGACCGATATTGAGTCCCTGCTTTTTCCAGACAAGGCAATAAAATCATGGCAGGAAGTTCTTAAGTTTTCCGTTGAAGGAAAAAAGGATCCAAGAATTGATCTTGCCAGAGCTAGAATTGAAAAACTCACTGAATACATTACCAAAAAGGAAGACCTTAAGACCCAGTTTCCAATTGATGTGAAGAAAATAAGCGACCTGCTTTTTCTAAAAATTGAGACTGTGATCGACAACATTTCAGTTGCCAGGGATTTTTTAAGAAAATATGGCCTTGAGTACGGTGCTTCAGTTCTTGGAAGTGTTATAAATGGCTCAAAAATTGATGAAAAGAAAAAGAAAGTTGTCGCTTTGGCAGTTTATGAAAAAGCTTGGCTTGAAAGACTGCGGTTAAGCTGCGAAAAGAAAAATCCGGAATCGTGTTATTTCTATGGATATGGCCTTGAACTCGGTGGACAGAAAATCGAAAACTATGAAAAATACTATGACGAAGCCTGCACAGGAGATGTCGCTACTGCCTGTTACAACTCTGCTGTAAACATGCTTAGAAACTGCAGTAAAGGAAAAGACCTTCCGCTAAAAAATGCAAAAAAAGCCTGTCTGCTTGGTTTTCCACAGGGCTGTTTTAAAGTTGGATCTGTTCATAACTCTGGAAAATGTAGCGCAGATATTAATAAGAAAAAAGCTCTCATCTATTTTGATAAAGCTTGTCAGGCAGGATATTACGGCGGATGTGCCTTTGCCGGAGCCATCTATCAGGACAACAAAAACAGTGAAAAAGCCAACGAGTATTATAAGAAAGCCTGCGGTATGGGTTATGAGAAAGCCTGTAACATCTTGAAATAATTTATCAATAACAGCACTTGGACAAATTCATTTTTTAAGTTGAGATTTGTCCAAACTGTGGTATAATCTAACAATGTTAATGTGTTAGGAGACACAAATCAATGATTAGCAGAAATATGAAAGATAAGCTTTTGCAGCTGGCCACAAAGTTTCCAGTTGTAACAATTAACGGACCCCGACAGTCAGGAAAATCAACGCTTGCAAAAACTGCTTTTCCTGAAAAAAAGTATGTTTCTCTCGAGGATATTGATAACAGGCTTTTTGCGCAGAATGATCCTCGGGGATTTTTAAAGTCCTACAGTAATGCAGTAATTGATGAAGCTCAGAAAGTGCCGGATCTGTTTTCTTATATTCAGACAGCCGTTGATGAAGATGATACTCCCGGAAAATATATTCTTACAGGCTCAAATAATTTTCTTCTTTTTGAAAAAATCACTCAGTCTCTTGCCGGAAGAACTGCAATCCTCAAGCTTCTGCCGCTTTCTTTTAATGAAACTGGCGAAAACAACTCAGAAATACAGGTCAACGATCTGATATTCAGGGGAATGTATCCGAGAATTCTGAAAGAGAACATTGATCCACTGGATTTTTATCCCGGTTATATTCACACTTATATTGAAAGAGATGTGCGGCTCATCCAGAACGTACATGATCTTGGTCTTTTTCAGCTTTTTCTCAAGATGTGTGCCGGAAGAAACGGGCAGCTTCTTAATCTTTCGTCTCTTGCCAACGAATGTGGAATATCACAGACAACAGTCAAAAATTGGCTTTCTATACTTGAACAGAGCTATATTATCTTTCTTCTGAGACCACATCACAGGAACTTCAACAAAAGACTTGTTAAAACGCCGAAACTCTACTTTTATGACACCGGTCTTGCATCATTTCTTCTCGGAATACAATCCGCCGAACAACTTATAACTCACTATGCAAAAGGAGCCCTTTTTGAATCCTTTTTAATCTCTGAAATTATTAAAAACAGATATAACGCGGGAAGAGAACACAACTGTTATTTCTGGCGAGATAAAAATGGACATGAGATTGACTGCTTAATTGACAAAGGAACGGAACTTTCAACAATTGAGATCAAATCCGGTATGACAGTCAACAGTGACTGGTACAAAAACCTCAAATACTTTTCATCAATTTCAAAAGATATTGTTACTGAAAACTCAATAATTTATGGTGGTAATGACACGCAGGAACGCACTGACGGAAAGATCGTCTCCTGGAGAGATCTCCATGAATTTATAAACGCCCAAACTTAAAAAATAAAATCCAGCGTTAAAAGACACTATACTGTTTGAATGTTCAATTTGAGGAATTTTATGCGCGTGTTTCAAAACACAGTTTTTCTTTTTCTGCTTATATTTTTAACATCTTTTCAAATTTATTCTGAATGTTTTCCAAAAGAGGATTCCTACAAAAAACATGTAGAGAGTTCAGTTGTTTCAAAATCAAGAAAAGAAAACGAAAAGGCCATAGATTCCCTGAAAGAACATCTCAAGTGCTATCCGGATAAAGATGTGTATTTTAAATTGGCTGTTATTTATGAATATACCGGAAAATATTACCTAGCTTCAACTACATATAGACAGTCCGGACAGCCTGAACAAGCGGAGAGAGTGCTGCAGAAAATGGCTCCTGATAAAAACATCGACTTTAAATCATTTGAAAAAGTAAAATCTTCAAGACATCTGAAAAAGAGTAAAAAACGAAAAATTGCAGCCAGAACAATGTTTATTCTGGGGGCTCTTGCCACTACAGCGGGCTCTGCTCTTTTCATTCACGACATTGCAGGCGGAACAAACTCCCTTTCAGCTCAGTATTCGTTACTGATTGGTGGACTCTCGATGTTTAGTATAGGCATTGGCTTCAGTGCATCATCTTCTTCTTTGCTAAAAGAATCTGAATCATATCGTCTCTATTCCAATTCTTCAAACCAGGTTAAAGGTGAAGATTTTATCGAATATTGCGAATTAAGAGCAAAAAAAATGTCTGCAAAATCATTAAAAAAACACGGCGGAGCTTTAATGCTCATGTCACTTCCTTTGTTCGCGATAACCATCTACAGCTTTTTTGACAGCCATAATTATTATACTGAAATGTTTGTAAATGGTAACTGCGGAAATGATGAATGTGGCCTTGAGATTGGACTGAGCACACTCATGGTACACACCGTACAGTTTTTTACTCTTGGTCCAGCGGTTCTTTCATTTATTAGCGGATTAATTCTTGTTGTAAAAGCAGATAAATATAAAGATCTAAACACCGAGCTTCCCAAAGTGACTCTTAAAAGCGTTTCACCAATGATCGATCCGGTTACAAAAACTTATGGTATCTCCATGGGATTTTCATTCTGAAAAAAAATTAGCGGTTTAAAAAAACCGGATTATTATTGAGCAGAAATGTTTTTAAGGAGTTTGTATGATCTGGGTTCAGATAGTTGTCCCGATACTTCTAATGGTCGTTCTTCTTGCAAAAAAAGTTCGTCTCGAAGCTGTTCTTCCTGCGGGTGCTATTTTTATGGCACTTCTTTCAGGCATGAATATTCTTAAAATCGGGACGGAATGGTTCAAGACTTTCCTTAATCCAAGAAGCATTGAGCTTTTCATAATAATACTTTCTGTCATGCTTCTTGGAGAACTGATGGAAAAAGGCAAGATGTTTGGCAGAATGTCAGCTATCTTCCTGAAAATATTCAAGGATAATCGTATTGCTGCCGCTGCAAGTGCTGCATTTATCGGATTTCTTCCGATGCCTGGAGGCTCTCTTATCTCTGCTCCTTTTGTCGATAAACTTCTTCCTGATTATGAACCGAAAGTGAAAATGGCGGTGAATTACTGGTATAGACATATCTGGGAGTATTTTTTTCCTCTTTATGCCGGTCTTGCATGGATAATCACGGTCATGAAAGTTTCTCCGTTTGATCTTTTTAGATATCAGGCTGGAATGACAATTATCATGGCAGCTGCTGGACTTCCGCTTTTGCTCAGACACAAAAAAATCGAAATTCCTGAACTTGCGACCTCAGAAAACCCATTGAAACTGCTTGTGATTTCCTGGCCGATTCTTCTTGCTGTCGGACTTTCCATATTTTTGTCTCTAGATCTACACTGGGCTGTGCTAATGTCGCTGGTTGCTTTCACCACAAAGGAAAAGCATCTTGCCGTTCATATAAAACCGTTTGTCATGAAGAAAAGAACTGTCTATCTTGTATTTCTTGTATCAGGAATGGTGTTCTTTGATTCAATAGTCAGAAATTCAGGAGTCGCTAATGACGTTTACAAAGCGCTTGAAGGTTCAAATCCTGCCATCTTTGTCTTTCTGGTTCCCTTCATCTGCGGGTTTCTTACCGGCATAACTGTTGGATTTGTTTCGATATCATTTCCGGTTATCTATCCTTTTCTTATGGTGAACGGAGTTGTTGACATGAATTATATTCTTTTGGGCTTCATCGGCGGATTTTTCGGTGTAATGATGTCTCCGATGCATCTTTGTCTCATTATTACGACTGATTTTTTCAAAACAACTCTAAGAGAAGTTTATCCGTATCTTATTAAATCAGGTGCGATCACACTTGTCGGGGGACTGACATATTATTTCTTGATATCAGGGGCTTTTAGCTGAGCCAAACTTCTTTAATTTTTTAATAATATCAGCGATTTCAACATCCATTTTGGAGAAAGCAAACCATTTTTTACCCAGATCTTTTAAAGAAGCTCCAAAATGATAAAGATATTTCTCATCAATTATCATGAACCTATCATGAGAATGATCAAATTTTATAATTTCAGCTGGTGGAAATTGTTCATTGAACTTTTTAACATCAAGAATCTTCTTTTCTTCTAAATTTTTTGTCAGAATTTTAAGAGACACTCCTTTTTTACGTTTTGAAAAAAGAGTTAGAACCGTATCATCAACAAAATTATCAATGAGAACAATTGATTTGTCAGCTGTTCGCACAACATCACATACAAACTTATAAGCTTCAAAGATTTGTCCATCAAAAAAGATACCTTGTTTCGGCTGGAGCTGCTTCGATTCCAAAGCTGAAATGACTTTTCCTATTTTGTCATCTGTTTCTATTTGTTTAATTTCCAGAGTGTCAAGTCTTTTAAAAAGATCAGCATTATTTTGAATAAAATGCCTCATTGAAACAAACGCCTTCATTATCATTATGTTAACTCTGATCGCCGTTTTGCTTTTTAGTACCGAAGAAAGCATAGCTACACCAGTTTCTGTAAACACATAAGGATTTCTTCTTATCCCACCCCAACTTGAAGTCACAATTTGTGACCTCAAGTCTGCAACTTCCTGATTTGTTAGTATAAAGTTAAAGTCAGCTAAGAACCGCTCTTTGTTTCTTTTCACAGCTTGATTTAAAACTTTTGTCCCAACTCCATACAACTCTGCCAAATCTCTATCCAGCATAACCTGCATCCCGCGGATCGTTAAAATTCTATCTTTAACATCGACTAGCTTAACAAGTTCTTTACTCATAATCTTCTCCAGACTTTTATTCTGAAACAGAGAATATACTATTAATGTTATTTTATCAAATTTTAGATTAATTTCTTAGATCTTCAAATACCAACACATGCCTTAAACAAAATTGATTTCAGTCTTTAGATTTTCCAAACTTCTTTAATCTTTTCAATCAGATAGCTGAAAGCTTCGTCTTGATTGTCAAATTTTTTGGTGACTTCGCCTTTTTCAAAAAAGGTTGCACCATTACTTCCAAGAGCGATTCCAAGATCGGCTTCTTTTGCTTCTCCAGGACCATTAACTTCGCATCCCATGACTGCAACTTTAATAGCGGGTTTCATCCACCAGATCTGTTCGTCAAACCACTTTTCCAGTCTATCGTAATACGCAAAAACTGTTCCGTGGGTTCTGCCACAGGTGGGACAACTTATTATATCTGCGCCATTTTTAAGAATTCCGAGTGATTTCAGAATTGTATTTGCCGCTATGATCTCCTCGATGATTGGAGCTGTGAGACTTACTCTAAATGTGTCAGCCAGACCTTTTGTAATTAAAATTGCAAGACCGGCCGTACTTTTGATGACTCCTCTTCTTCCGCCACCGGCTTCTGTAATTCCTACATGAAGAGGCACATCGGTTTTTTCTCTTATCATTGTACATGCTTTGATAGTTTCAGTTACATCAGACGATTTTGCAGAGATCTTAAAATTTTTATAACCAAGACCTTTTTCAATATATTCTGCCCACTTAAGCGAACTTTCAACCAGTCCTTCTGAAGTTACACCATTATATTTTTCAACAAGTTCCTTTTCAAGACTTCCGCCGTTCACACCGATACGAATTGCAAGCTCCGGTCTCTTTTTTGCAGCTTCAATTATCTCTTTCACACGCTCTTTTCCACCGACATTTCCCGGATTGAACCTAACTCCGCTCACACCAGCTTCGATCGCCTTTATCGCAAGACGATGATCAAAATGAATATCAGCAATAATTTCGCCCTTGAAATCCTTCACCAGACGCTTTAGGAACTCTTCCTCCTGACTTATCTTAAAAGCAACCCTAACAACCTTACAATCAAGCGCTAGAACCTCATTTGCCTCTTTTAAAGCCTCGTCATACCTTTCAAGCGGTGTTGTTATCATCGTCTGGATCACAGGAGGATTGTCTCCCCCGATCTTTATCTTTCCAAGTGTTATTTCACGAGATTTTTTCATTTAAGCATCTTTTTTACAGTTGAAACGATCTTTGTTGAAGTGAGTCCTTCTTTTTTCCTGAGTTCATGCTGAGTTCCATGGGTCGAGAAGGTATCGTTAACTCCTATGAGTCGGCATTTTACGTCCATATCTCTTGCACTGAGTTCTTCAAGAATTGCTGAACCTGCGCCTCCTGCGATGATTCCTTCTTCGATTGTGACGATCTTATCAATTTTCTTTTTCTTAATAATTTCAAAGAGTTTTTCAGGTAGTGGCTTTATAAATTTAAGGTCGTAATGATAAACTGATATTCCTTGTTTTTCCAGCTTGGTGATAGCTTCTTCTGCTGTTACTGTCATAATTCCGACTGAGACGATCATCAGCTTTTCCTTTCCATTGCTTAGAAGTTTTCCTTCCCCAAAATTTATCGGTTTCATCCTGCTGTAAAGTTTCTTTCCCTGGCCTCCGCCTCTGGGATATCTTATCACTACCGGACCCTTTTTATATTCAATCGCTGTTTCGATCATTCTTGCCATTTCATGCTCATCTTTAGGAGCCATAACAACCATGTTCGGGATCATTCTGAAGTATGAAATATCAAAAAGTCCGTGGTGAGTCGCACCATCCTCTCCAACGAGTCCTGCACGATCTGCAAGAAAAATAACAGGCAGGTTCTGAAGAGCAATATCATGAATAATGCTATCAAGCGCTCTTTGAAGAAAAGTCGAATAGATAGCAACGATCGGTCTCATTCCACCGGCAGCAAGACCCCCTGCAAAAGTAACTGCATGCCCTTCAGACATTCCAACGTCATAAACCCTGTGAGGAAAGATCTGCTGAAGTTTGCTCAGACCCGTTCCATCAGGCATTGCCGCAGTTATCGCAACAAGTGAACGGTCTCTTCTAAAAAGTCTCGGCAAATATCCTGAAAGATAACCGGTAAAAGACGGAGATGAAGACTTTGTCTCACCCGTTTCAACGTCAAACGGGCCTACACCATGAAACTTTCTGGGATTAGATTCCGAATGTTCAAACCCTTTGCCTTTTACTGTCTGCACATGAAGAAGCACTGGCTCACTGTTTGATTTGATATCTTCAAGCGTTTCAATAAGTTCTTCAATGTTATGACCATCTATCGGACCTACATACTGATACCCGAACCCTTCAAAAAGAATTCCCGGAGTCAGCAGTGTTTTTGATGAGTTAAGTGCCTTTCTAATAACTTCCACGATCTTGTCTCCGCGAAAGAAAGGAGGCAACTTGGAAAGGATCTGCTTGATCTCTTTCCTCGCCATGGAATAACTCTGACCGGAAAGTTTTCTGCTAAACCACTTTGAAAGAGATCCCACAGAAGTTGAGATAAACATATCGTTATCATTGAGGATCGTTATGGTGTTTGAACCGTATTCAGCAACGTTGTTCATCGCCTCAAAAGCAAGACCGCTTGTCATAGCTCCATCACCGATCACCGATATTGTCGTTGAGTTCTTTTTCTGAAGTTTTGCAGCTTCGTTATAACCCAGTCCTGCAGAAATTGAAGTTCCACCGTGACCTGTTCCGAAAAAATCATATTTTGATTCTGAGATCTTCGGAAAACCGGAAATTCCGTTAAGAGTTCTGAGTGTATTAAAACGGTCTTTTCTGTCAGTTAGTATCTTATGAGGATAGGCCTGATGACCAACATCCCAGATTATTTTATCTTGAGGAAGGTTAAAAACCTTTAGCAGAGCTATCGTCAACTCCACCGTTCCAAGAGATGAAGCAAGATGTCCGCCGTTTTGACCGACAGAATCTATAATTATTTCACGCACTTCCTCAGCGATCAGTCTGAGGTCCTTAACGTTTGACTTTTTAACCTTTTCAATCATTTTCTTCTCCTAACCACGTAATCAGCAAGCTCAGAAAGTACATTTTTCCAGTCACTCTCTTCAAAAATCTCAAGCGCATCAACTGCCTTTTCTGCATGTTCAAAAGCTTTTTTCTTCGCTTCCTCCAGCCCGAGAAGAGAAGGATATGTCACTTTGTTGAGTGATGCATCACTTCCTGTCGTTTTTCCAAGTTCTTCTGTGCTTGAAGTTATATCAAGAATATCGTCTGCGATCTGAAAAGCAAGCCCCAGATTAAGACCATAATTTTCAAGTGCCTGAATAACACTATCTTCGGCATCAAGCCAGGCTGCAGCTCCAGCCGTCGATGCCATAAGCAGCTTTGCCGTCTTGTAATAGTTAATATCATTAAGAACTTCAATCGTCCTTTCATCTTCAGGAATTCTGCAGTCTTTCACCTGACCGAGAACCATTCCTCTGCCACCAATGGCATCAGCGAGATACTCTCCGCCTTTTTTAAAATTTCCTCTGCCATGTTTAAAAAGAATTGAAAACGCATCTGTGTTTAGAGCGTCCCCTGCAAGAATTGCAACATTTTCACCGAAAGCCTTGTGACTACTCGGCTTTCCACGTCTCAGATCATCATTATCAAGTGCAGGCAGATCATCATGTATCAGTGAGTATGTGTGAATAAACTCCAGGGCACAGGCATAAGGCATTACCAATTCCTTTTCCTTTCCAAGAAGCTGCGAAACAGCTATGCCTAAAAACGGCCTGATCCTCTTTCCGCCGGCACTCAGACTGTAGTGCATTGCCTCGTGAAGAACTCTCGGAATCTCAAGAGAATCAAGATAGAAAAACAGCTTTTCTTCAACAAGCGGTTTTTCCCGCTCCATAAAAGCTTTAAACATTACTCCTTTCTCCCGAGCTTATCTGAATCAACTGACCTTTCGCCGGAATCTGTGAGAATCCTCACTTTTGTTCTTGCAGTTTCAAGATATTCTCTGATGGAAGCAGCGGTTTTCACACCCTTTTCGTAAAGACTGACTGCCTCTTCAATTTCAGGATCATCATCAAGTTTTCTAACAATTTCATCCAGTTCTTTCATTCTCAAAGCAAGCGTTTTCTTTGAAGCCATTGTTCCCTCTTGTTCAGTTGCTGTCTATTCCGACAAACACAATATTATTTCCAGCATCACTAGGCGCAGTGAATGTTGAAACTGAGTTAAGATAAAGTCCTCCGCCACCTCTAAGGGTTGCTGAAGAACCTTTAAAATAAGGCATGGTAAATTTAAAAGCACTCTCCCCGCCGAATCCGTAAGGGCCTGAATTATCTTCAAGTATTAGAGCAATTCTAAAATCAACCATAAACTCACCGAGATCATATTCGGAATCAACCTTTGATTTTATGATATTTTCGACACAGGTGTAATCATTACTCTCACAGATTATAATATCGTTATAAATTGTCGTATCGTTTCCTGCCTGAATCCTTAAATACTGAAAGAAAAGATAGGCCATCGCATAGTCGGAATAAACCTTATTCGTGTCATAATAATCCCAGTAAAGAAGGGAGTTTCCATCTCTTACCGATGAATTGTAGTAAGAGTCGTTGGCAACATAGATCATATCCTGCTGCGCTCCTTCATACATATGCTGTGCAGCCATTGCAAGACCTTCATCTATCCAGCGGTAGTACAAATTTCCCGAATTCCAGTCATCCTCAACGATCAGGTTTCTGTTGTTATGACAAAGATGCTGAAACTCATGTGTAAGTGTGCTGTAGATATTACTGATAGGCATTGAAGATTCAATATAGATCAGATCTCTGAAGTTGGAATATGGATATTCACTTTTGCTGTAAAAATCACCAGGACTTATGTATCCGGCGGCAGACCCACCAAGATCGCCAAGAATGAGAGAAACCTTTCCATTCCCATCAACATCCGGCTGAGTATAGAAATTAGTTGTCACAAGGTCAAAGATAACCGAATCAAATTCATTCGCAATAGCCTGAATATTCGAGCTTGAAAAACTCTCGCCTGAAACCAACCAGATCTCTATCTCTGTTCCGACATATTTAAGCTCGGCAGTAATTGACTCCATGTTTTCGGTACCGAAATCATGAATATAGAAAGTATCTGTATCTCCCTGAACAAAAGCAATTGGTTCTTTCGGTAATTTCCTAATATCTGAGAGCCATGCAGGTCTTCCGATTCCCGGCATCGGCGGTCTGAGATCGTTTCTTAAAAAAGGAACATCATCGATCTTTTCTATTTTAGGACTCGCGACAAGACTTCCTGTCAAAGTTCCGGAAAAAGACGAGCTATCTCCATCGTGTGAAGTGTTAAACACAAGGATCGTGTCACCTTCATAATCAGGACCTGTAAAATCAATTCTCGGATCATCAACACCCGGAGTTATACACTTTGCCACCCTGCATATCATTCCATCATCACTGCAATCAAGTGATTCAATCCATTTTTCATTCTTACATACATTTATTGCTGTGCCGACACATTTTGACTCAGTACCTGTACACTCAGGTTCTTCTTCCTCACAACTTATAGTATCCCAGCCCGAACAATCTGATTTGCAGGTTGCAAGTCCGGAACCTTCGCCCAGTTCACTACAAAATCTAGATCCACCGTCACAGACTTCCTCTCCGTTTACGGTCTTGTCTCCACAAAAACCTTCTTCTATATCCACATCTTCTATCTCATCCAATTTGTGAATATCTTCATCAGATACTTCATCTGTCACTTCATCAACACGTTCTTCATCAAGATCTGTTCTGTCATCGTTCTTCTCATCATCAGAGGTTTTAGCCTCTTCATCTAAGAATAACTTCTTTGTAAGAACATTTCCACAGCTGAAAGCAAACACTGCTGTCAGAAAAACCAGAAATAATAATTTTTTCACAATACTCTCCTCAAAAATGATCTCCATGATTTTACTTTCCTTTAGAACCCTGTCAAATCGAATTTTATTATTTTAATATTGTTCTTGCCAGTAAGACAAAAAACAGTAACATAATAATAGCTTTTTTTTAACTGAGGAATAGTACCTTGAACACACCCAAACCCAACAAAACACAGACCGCGACAAAGACTGTCTGTGCAAGATGCGGAAAAGACCATTTTGTTAATTTTGTGGCAGATGGTCACAGAGATTATTTCTGTGACAAATGCCTCAAAGAAATGCATCACGACAGAAAAAGAGGTAAGATCAAAGAAGTTATCAGCAAAAAATCCGGGAAAAAAGCTTATGAATTTATCTGTGATATCTGTGATAATTTCAGAAGAGCTTACTATTCTCCTCTGGTAGTTGATGGACTTTTTTACTGCAAAGAATGCGAAAACAAAAAGAAAGCCGAAGACCTCAAGAAAAAAAGAAAACGCATCATCATCGCTAAAAAAAAGGAAGAGAGCTAATATTTTCAAGCGTCTTGTTCTCCAGAACGCCTCATTTCTTGACATAGGAATTTTGTTGGATTAAATAACGGTACTTGTTTGTTACTTAATAGTTTGGTGGATCAATAGAAATTTAATGGAGTTAAAAATGAAGAAGACCTTACTTATTTTTGTAGTAGTTCTCATTTCAATCGTTTCCTGTAACGTCAAACAGAGTTCAAGCAACGATCTGTTCCCTCAGGATGACGGCAAAGTTGTTGCTGAATTTGACGGAATCAAGATCACTGACACATATCTTGCAAGCTACCTCAAGGATCTCAATCCTTACCTCAAGAGCCGTTACAACACTCCTGAAAAGAAAGAAGAGCTCGTTACAAAAATTGTTGAAGGTGAACTGATCGCCAGAAAGGCAATTAAAGACGGTGCTCTCAAAGACAAAGCCCTCCTTTCAAAGATTAAATCAACGATCGCCAGATATTACAGTGGAACAAAAATGAAGATCGATATTGAGAACAATCTTAAAGTAACCACTGAAAATATGAAAAAGCATTTTGAAGAGAACAAAGACAAATACGACCAACCTGAAAAAATAAAGGCAAGTCACATTCTCATCAAAGTTGAAAAAGGCACTAACAAGGCAAAGGCTAAAATGATCGCTGAAAAAGTTCTTAAGGAAGTTAAAGCCAAAGCAAAAGATCCAAAAAGTTTTACAAAACTCGTAAACAAATACAGCGAAGATAAAGGCTCAAAAAGAAGAGGCGGAGACCTTGGATATTTTGCAAGAACAGCCGAAGGCGGAAAAATGGTCAAACCTTTTTCCGATACTGCTTTCACACTCAAAAACGTTGGTGACATCAGCGGCTTAGTTGAAACTCAGTTCGGTTTCCACATAATCAAACTTACAGGGAAAAGAGACAAGGTTGTCAAAACTTTTGAAGATGTTAAAAAGAGTATCGAACAGACCCTTAAGTCACAGAAAAGAAAAGATGGTTTTCAGGATCGTATTGAAAAAATTAAAAAAGAACTCGGCTTTAAAATAAATAAAGAAGCAGCTCAGGCAATTGATCTAGTTATTCCTGAAAAGGTTAACCAGTCTGCAAAAACTTTTGATAAAAAAGCCCCTCAGAAAACAATTGACCCTGCAAAAGTTAAACAACTTCAGAAGATGATTCAAAAAAGAAACAAACCTGATAGAAAGAAAAAAGGCAAAAAAGAAAAGAAAGGCCTTAAGAAACAGTAACCCATGAAAAAAACTATACTTCTGGCAACAATACTTTTCTTTTCGTTAATTCTTTTTTCAGAAGAAGAGCTTCTTAATAGAATGGTCGTTAAGGTAAACGGTGAGATACTTACTCTTTTTGACCTTAAAAAAGAACTTAACCCTCAGGCTCCGGAAAAAGTAACATTTCAAGCCGTTAAGGAAAGAAAGGACCAACTTGTTCAGCAAGCTGTTGAAAAAGAACTTATGCGGCAGGAAATAAAAGAACTACAGATCCAGATCGGGGATGAGGAGCTTGACAGAGCCGTCCAGAACGTTGCCGCTTCAAACAAGATATCTGTTGATGCACTCAAGGATGAAATACAAAATCAAGGTCTTGATTGGGAAACATACAGAAAAGATGTCCTTACGAATCAGCTTAAACTGCTGAATCTTAAACGACACATTACTGTAACCACCATTGATATTGATGAAGCTATACTGCATTCGATCTATGAAAAAACTTTTTCCAAGGAAGACAACTACACTGCAGCACACATTATTCTTCAATCTCAGGCCGGAGCAAATAACGATGGAGAGATCTTCAAACAAATAGACAGTATCCATTCGAAAATTGTTTCAAAGGAAATAACATTTGAAGATGCTGCAAAAAACTTTTCTCAGGACGGTTCAGCTGAAAAAGGCGGAATGCTTGGAACATTTCCTTCCAGCCAGATGGTTCCGGAATTTTCCGAAAAACTTAAAACCATGAAAGAGGGGGACCTTTCCAAACCTTTTAAAACAAGGTTCGGTTGGCATATTGTAAAACTTATCAAGATCGAAAAAAAGGATCCTCCACAATACAACGATGTAAGGGGACAGATCCTCAATATTTATTACCAGAAAAACATGGATAAGGCATTTAAAAGCTGGCTTGAAAAAAAGCGGGAAGAAAGCCGAATTGAAATTCTTTTTTAAAGAAAAACTCAGGGATCCGGATGTTTTCCTACCGATCCTTATTTTTTCCATAACCTATCTTATCAAGAGTTTGTTTTTTACTCATTTTGCTTTTACCTACGATGAGCTTGCATACTCCGCTACTGCTGCAAATCTTGCAGAAAATGGAGGCTGGCTTAATCTTTTCAACTCCGAAGACCTGTTCTTTTTCCCTCCTCTTTTCAACTGGTTAAGCGGACTTCTCATAATTTGCGGCATTGAAAGGGTCATTGCAGTAAGAACAGTAACTATGATCTTTTCTTCCGGAATTCCCGTGCTCATCTATATTCTTTCCAGAAACTTCGACTTAACTCCACGCAGAGCTCTTATCGGTCCTATTTTCTGGACACTGATGCCCGGTATTATCTTTTTCAGTACAGTGGGTCAGGTTGAGACTCCATTTCTGTTTTTTGTGCTTCTTTCAGCCCTGTTCTTTCAAAAAGAACAAACTGTAAAAAACCTGATCCTTTCAGCGCTCTTTCTTTCCTGTGGAATCTGGATAAAAGAAACGGCCATAGGGTTTGCACCGGCTTTCTTTCTAGTTCTTGCTTTAGAAAAAGACTTTAAAAAACTTCTTCAGTGGACCGGATCGTTTATTCTTTTGTGCTCGCCACTTTTTATCAGATCATTTCTTTCTCACTATGGTCTTTTTTATGAACTGTCTAATGACATAATCATCTGGGGAAACATTGATGTTTTAAGCCCCTTTGAAAACATTCTCGGCCTTATCGGATTTTCAACTTTCAACCCGAACCTCTTCCTCTTGGTGAGTATCCTCTGTTTGATTGCAGTGATTGGCGTAAACATCTATGTGTTTTTTAGAGAAAGCCATCGCACAACTAGATTTATGGTTCTTTCAAACCTGATTTTCCTTATTTTCTTTTCAGTTTTTCCCAAGCAGTTTGATTACTATCTTCTAGGCGTTGTTCTTTTTACGGTGATCCTTACGGTCGTTGCTTTTTCAAAACAAAAGATAGTGATGATAGTATTGGCAATTTTCTTAACAACTCTTTCTGTTTCCGGTCTTGAACAAAGAACGGAAAAATGGGACACATATCTTGAAGTTGTTAAAATGTTAAGCAAAATTGCAGAAAATGACCCTGGAGTTACTATAGGAACCCCATTTCCTGAAACTGTAAGATATATTGCTGAAAAAAATCAGCTTGATATAAAAGCCGCGAATCTTCCATTTACCGGTCCCCATAAAAAGATCTGCGAACAAAGAAAAGATAAGTGCATTACAGACTATGATTACTTTTTAACGGACGACCTGTTCTTTCTCGTTCTTTTCTGCAGAAGCTGGCCTATAATAAAGGAAAACTGTGATCTTGAAGCAATGAAAGAAACCATCCTTAAACTTGAAAAAATAAATGATGGAAAAGTGTTCAAACTTTATAGGGTCACTCAGCCTGAAGAACAAACTTACTAATCTTTTCTGCAGCTTCCTTAATTTCTTTAATTGGCTTTGCAATATTTATGCGAACAAAATTTATAGCCTTTGAACTGAAATGGAGACCGGGAACAACAGCCACTTTCTCGGAATCATAAAGTTCAACTGCAAAGTCAAAACTGTTTTTAAATTTATCGGGAAGTTCTGCCCAGACAAAATATCCGCCCTGAGTATCCGCAACTTTAAATCCTGCACTTTCAAGTTCAGCTCTCATAAGGTTAAAAGATTCGTGGATCTTTGTTTTTAGAGATTCCAGATAACTTTTTCTATGGTCACACTTTTGAAGATACCTTGAAACAGCATGCTGAAGAACTGATGGAGAGCTAAGACCGGTATAGTCATGAATATCAGTAAGTTTTGCCATATGATTTTTTGAAGTTGCAAGAAAACCAAGTCGCCATCCAGTTATTGAAAGCATCTTTGAAAAGGCTGAAACATAGAAGATCGTTCCATCTTCAATATCTATGTTGTAGTTTGGAGTTTTTTCAAAGCACAGATCGTTGTAAACTGCATCAAAAATTAAAAATGTGCCGTTCTTTATGCAAATTTCAGTCAATTTTTCAAAATCTTCCTCAGACCAGAGCTTTCCAAGTGGATTTCCCGGAGTACAAAGAAAAACGAGATCTATCTTTTCATCTTTTACAGTCTTTTCAAGCTTTGAAAAATTAATCGAAAGATCCTTTTCAAGTTCAAAAGCAGTAAAACTGTCACCATAAATGCGGGGAAGATTCGAATAGCTTTCATAAACCGGATCAAAAGCCAGAGAACTTAATTTTCCACCCTTTTGCTGACGAAGATACAAATAGATAAGAGAAATCGCCTCAGTCGCACCATTTGTAACAAGAAAATTCTCCGGAGTAGCCTTGATAGGAACAATCGAAGCAATAGACTTTTTAAGATCAGCAAAACCAGTTCCCGGAGCGTATTGATGCACAGACTCTTTAGCAACTTCACTAAGAATTTCAAGAAGTTCCAAAGGAGGATCAAACCCCGGAAGACCCTGAGCACAGTTTACCCCGCCATCCTTTTTCACCATATTACTCATATAACTGATAAGTGAACCATCCGGAATCTTTCTACCCTTGGCTGTTTCCATCATCAACTCCATTAAAAGCATTGTTCAGCAAAAGATATTTTATTTGGGAATATAATCAAGGATTCTATTTGGGACTGATTAAAAACCCCATTCAAAAAAATTGAGTGGGCAACACCTTAGTTTACATAATGGAGATTAAGCGAAGTTGAGTGAAATAGAGATATTCCAGTAGATTTAAAGGCTTAACCCCTTTTTTGAATTTTATGTATTTCCGGAAAAAGTGCCCGACCACAAGATGTAGTGGTGCCGTGTGGTCTTCTCTGCAGTAATTTAACGCTTTATTGCTTTAACGTTTTAATGCTAAATGCTCTTTGGAGAGAAAGCTGAGATTATTGGAAGGTTCAGATTTGACTTTAATCTTTATTAGCATCGGTTTTTTGATTTTTTCGTGACGGATTGTCCTTAAGGTAATGGAACACATAAAATGTCATCACCAATCTTTGTAGGAATGTTTTTGCCTTCATCTGTCTGGTCACCTCCAGTCCCATCGCCAAGCTGACCAGAAACATTCCATCCCCAGCAGAACAGGTCATTTGATGAATTTCTTCCACAAGTGTGATGGTGTCCTGCGGTAACACGATTCCAGCTGTCATCACCGATCTTTACAGGAATATTTTTGTCTTCATTTGTCCCATCACCAAGCTGACCATATTCATTATCTCCCCAGCAGAACAGTTCATCTGATAAATTTCTTCCGCATGTGTGATCGTCTCCTGCTGTAACACTATTCCAGCTGTCATCACCGATTTTTGTAGGAATATTTCTATTTTCTTCTGTCCCGTCACCTCCAGTCCCATCACCAAGCTGACCAGAAGTGTTGTATCCCCAACAGAATAGTTCTTTTGATAAATTTATTCCGCAGGTATGCCTGTACCCTGCTGAAACACTTTTCCAGTTGTCACCGATCTTTGTAGGAATATTTCTGGTTTCATCTGTCCCATCACCAAGCTTGCCATAATCATTATTCCCCCAGCAGAAAAGTTCATTTGATGAATTTATTCCGCAGGTATGATTTTCTCCTGCTGAAATATGTTTAAAATCTATATCACCAGTGTTTCCTGTATCGCCTGTATTTCCTGTGTTACCGATATTTTCATCATTTACAACCTGTTCGTTATCTACAACAATGTTCTTATTACCGTCATCACAGGATGAGAAAAGGAACAACAGAGAAAGAGCAAAAAATATAGTTTTCATAAAAAACCTCCAACCATTGAAAAAGAAATAATTCACTAAGTGTAAGGTGCAGAATTTACCCCACAACCTCCTGAAAAATTAATAAAGCCCTCTATGGTATAAGCATCTGTTGTAAAGACACTTCTGTTATTACAAAATGTTACCCTATCAAATGCCTCTTCCATGTACTTCTTTTCTAGAAGCATTTCTCCGATAAGTTGTCTAGACATGTTTACTCTCCGTCGATTTCCGGTACAAGTTCGTCTTCAAGCGCTTCAAGCTCTTCAAGCTCCGCTGCATCCTCTTTTTCGTCCACTTCACCGTCAGGAGTTATTATTACAGGCTCGGTATTTACTTTGTTTGCCTCAATTCTAAGGAGCTCTTCTTCTTCCTTTTTGTTTTCAGCATTAACGGCCCTTACCAGTGCAAGAAGCGGTCCCCTTTTCTTTTCAAGATAAACACTTTCCTCAAAAGATTTACGACCACGGTAGAACTTCTTTTCAAACTCTTCCCTCTCCTTGATCTTTCTTTTAAGGATTCTATTAAAATCCTCTTTGCTTTCTATAATGTGTGGAGTCAGAATTATCAGAAGGTTCACTTTTTTCTTTACGGTTCTCTTGTATTTAAAAAGCGCACCTAAAATAGGAATATCTCCAAGTATCGGTACTTTATTCTCACTCTCGGTAATTGAATCCTTCATCAATCCGCCGATAACTATCGTCTGCTCGTTCTCAGCATTCACTATGGTTTTAGCCTGTCTTTTTGTTGTACTGAAACCATACTGAGTCTGAGCACCAAGTTCCGTAACCTCCTGATCCACTTCAAGAGTCATGTATCCACTTTCATTGATCTGTGGTTTTATCTTAAGTTTTAATGCAACATCTTCCCTCGTATATGTAACAGTACTTCCGGCAGTTCCACTGATAATATTTCCAGATGGAAAAGGAATAGTTTCACCAACAGAAATCGTAGCTTCTTCATTATCGGTTGTAAGAAGATGTGGTGTGGACATAACATTAACTGCTGAATCATTTTGAGCAGCATTAAGAATTAATCCCAGAGAAGGAATACCACCGACAAGTCCAAGACCGGGAAGTCCGTCAGTTCCACTTATTGCGGGACCGACCATACCGGCAACAACACCGGGGGTCATTTTCTTATCCAGAGACTTTCCAAAGAAAAGAGGAATAGATTCACCGGCGATATCCACTTTAAATCCTCCGGCTGTATAGGCATTACCATATTCAAGACTTTCATCGACATTTACCTCAAGTATGGCCGCTTCAACAAAGACCTGCTTTCTTCTGATATCCAGTTTATCTATAACTTTCTTGAGATTTCTGTAATCCTTAAGAGAAGAGACAATAACAAGTGAGTTTGTAGATTCGTTCGCTGAGATCTGAACCTCACCTTCAAAAACACCTGCTCCCTTTTTCTTTTTTTTCCCACGGCTTCTCTTGTTTTTGGATAGAGTCTTTAAAGTTTTAACAAGATCTTCAGCCTTAGCATTCTGAAGTTTAACAACGTGTATCTCACCCTCTCCTTCAACCTCTCTGTCAATATTCTGAATGATCTCCATTATAAGAGTATATATCTGCTTTGTGCAAAGAACTATAAGCTGTTCGCTCCTTTCATCGGCAACTAGGTGAAGATACATATTCTTTCCGGAAATTCCTTCCTCTTCTCCTTTTGTTTTCTTCATATTCCTTGGAGTAGGCAGGCGTTTTTTCCCTCCAACTCCAGTGATCCGAGGAGTGTTACTCCTTCTTTTCTTTTTCGATCTTCTGCTTTTTTTCTTAAAATCTTTAAAAATATCATCTATTATTTTTTTTGCGTCAGTCGCATTAACATACTTGACCTTAAGGAAGTATAGTTTTGCAGAATCCGCTTCTGAAGGCTGATCAAGTGCATCAATAAGCGTTTTGATCTTCCTTATGTTTGCTGAGTAATCAACAAGAATAAGCGTCGTATCATCAAAAACCTTACGTACTCCGCCTTTATCTGTAAAGATCTTGATCACTTTGCTCATATCAGTAGCCGAAACATGCTTGAACTTCAGAATAGTCGCTACCATCTGAAACCTATCAGGAACGTTAGTCCCCTTGTATATAGGAATTCTCAGTCCGGGAATATATTTTTCCTTTTGGATGATCATAAACTTCCCATCTGGAACCACACTGTAGTGGTTAACTGCCAGAAGAGTAAGGAGGGTTTTGTAAGCTTCACGGATAGTAACTTTCTGGGGAGCCATCAGCGTGACTTTTTTCTTTCTCAGGTTGTTCGCAATTATAAAGTTCTTATTCATAAGTTCTGAAAATGTCTTAACAACATTGATCAGCTCCTCATTTTCAAAATCGAGTTTTATCTTTGTATTTAGATCAAGCGGTGCCATATGTTTAACTTTCACTTCTATCTTTTCATCAGGATTTTTAGGCCCATTACCCCGATCAAGTATTGTTTTTCTTTTTGGAGGAGTTACTAATCTGATTTTAGGAGGTTTTTTTGAGTCTTTTTCATTCTCATCATCTTTCTTTTTATCTTTGTTGAAGTTGATCTTTTTCTTGAGTTTTGGTTTAAATCTGCTTTTCAGGCCCTTTATCCTCTTATTGATATTGACCGGTATTTTCACATCACGATCTTTTTCTCCATAAAGACTTGTGAAGAGCAGAATGCAGATAATTAAAAAAACTATTTTCCTTCGATCCATTGTCTTTTCCTACTCCATTTTAATATCAAAGTGGTGGTATTTCATTATTTATAGCAGTTGCATTTGTTTCAAGTGGAAGATATACCTTAAAAGCAGTTCCTTTGTTAAGTTCGCTGGAAACTGAGATATGGCCCTTATGATTTTCTATTATTCCAACCATAGACAATCCCAGACCGGTTTCTTTTTCTTTATCTTTTGTTGTAAAGTAGGGTTCAAATATCTTATCAAGCAATTCTTTTTTAATACTGCTTCCTGTGTCAGAAACTGTTAAAACAGCATAACGCAGCTTTTTATCACTTTCTGAAAACTCTATCGGGAGGGAACTCGCTTCTTTAAGCTCTATCTCGAGCTCTCCACCGGTTTTTCCCATAGAATGACATGAATTAATACAAAGGTTCATAACTACCTGTTGCAACTGAGTTTGATCTGCCATCACCATTCCGCAGTTATGTAAAAATTGTATGATCTCAATGTTTTTAGGAAGAACTTTTTTAAGAAGAGTAATAATTTCTTTAACAATATTCTGTATATATACTGGCTCTTTATGAAACTGCTTATTTCTGCTGATGGAGAGTCTTTGCTGGACAAGTTCTTTTGTCCTTGACGCCTCGCTTAGAATAGCGTTTAGGCTCATCTTAACTTTTTCATCTTTAACGTCCTTTAGCAGCAGTTCTGAGTGTCCAATGATAAGGCTAAGTATGTTGTTAAAGTCATGCGCTACTCCTCCTGCAAGGTTTCCAATAGTTTCCATTTTCTGTGACTTAATAAGCTGGTTTTGAAGTTTTCCTTTTTCTTTAGCAGTTTTTTTCTGCTCTGTGATATCACTGATAAATCCTTTAAGAAAAACAACTTCACCATTTTCTGAGAAAACGGCCTCGCCCTGCTCAAAAACCCATTTGATTTTTCCTTCTTTCGTTTTTATTTTATATTCCAGAGCAATACTTGTCTTGTTTGAGATTGCAACCTGCCATTTGTACCACAATTCATTTCTGAATTCAGGTAAAATCAAGTCTTCATAACTTACAACACGGTTATCGATAAGTTCATCGGGTGTGTAGCCGGTGAGTTCAAAACATTTTTTACTCGCAAATTTCATTGTCCATGATTTGTCGTTTAAACATCTGTAACCCATTCCCGGAAGATGGTTCAGATCCATGCCGGAAATATTTTTATTGTTTTCCATCTAAAGCTCCATTTTAATCAGGAAGAGCAAGCTCAGGAGCCCGATTTCCAATCTTAAGGGTCATTTCTTTCATGGGGTTTCTCCCTAGTTTACGCGTTTAAATTCAGCACGTCTGTTTTCATACCACGCCTCATCGTTTGATGCTGAATCGACAGGTTTTTCTTCACCGTAACTTACTATCTTTATTCTCTTTGCATCGACTCCGAGCTGGATAAGGTTGTTTTTGACTTCGCTAGCTCTTTTTTCTCCGAGAGACATGTTGTAGTCTACGCTTCCTCTTTCATCAGCATGACCTTCGATACGAACAACTTTCTCTTCAAAATTAAGCATCCATTTAGCCATCATTTCAACTTGGGCCATGTCTTCTTCCCTGATATCATACTGGTCAAGTTCAAAGTGGATTACAGGAAAATCAAGGTCAGTATCTTCTGCCGGATTAGTAATTTCATCCACTTCTTCCTCCACTTCTTTCTCCACCACTTCTTCTTTCGGAAGACATTCGTCTGGATGTGTTTGATAATACTTGACTATAGCGTCACTTTTTTCTTTAACTTTAAGAAAAAGCTCACGCGCCTTGTCATAATTTTTCTTGTTAATTTCTTCACGGGCCTTGCTTAAAAGCTCTTCCGCCGCGAGATAGTTTTCCTTATCACAGTCCTTGCCGATAGCGGCTGACCTGAAAGCTTTTTCTGCGAGCTCTCTTTCAGCTTTCGGAGGTTTTGCACAACCGAAAGCGAATGCCATAGCAATTGCTGCAATCAAAAGAATTGAGATCTGTTGTTTCATGAAAAACTCCCTTTTATTTAAAAAGTTATTTAATTACCTGTGGAGACCAAGCCGGTGTAATCGCCTCTCCGTTTCCGGAATATACCATCACCTGTTTATCTCCCTTTACATTTGAAAGATAGATCGCATTTCGTCCTTTCCTGTTTGAGGAAAAGACAAGAAGCTTGCTATCGGGAGAGAACGAAGGCGTTTCGTTTTTACTCTGTTTCTGCGTTACCCTTGATATTACTCTTGTGGAAATGTTGAAAATAAAAATATCAAAGTTATAGACCTCATCACGTCCGGTAAACGCAATATACTTTCCGTCCGGACTGTAGTCAGGGTCCTGGTTGTATTTGCCTCTTACGGTCAGTCTTTCAACCCTGCGGGTGTTGTTTGTCCAGACTCTGTAGATGTGCGGTTTTCCAGATCTGTTTGAGACAAAAGCTATCTCTTTACCGTCAGGACTGAATGAAGGCGCAGTGTCTATCGCCATATTTCTTGTCAATCTCTTAAGTTTGCCGGAAACGGTGTTGAGCATATAGAGCTCTGCGTTCCCGTCCTTGGAAAGTCTCAGAGCGATATTTTTTCCATCCGGAT
>Ga0222695_1000196_pt1 | contig 39301 bp, 34 predicted proteins | sample AntAcemetage1398_FD_179834 | JGI IMG/M metagenome (GOLD analysis project Ga0222695, IMG submission 179834) | Saline water microbial communities from Ace Lake, Antarctica - #1398 | ecosystem: Environmental > Aquatic > Non-marine Saline and Alkaline > Saline | place: Antarctica: Ace Lake...
CATCAATCATTAAAGGGAATGACCCCGAACGATGTTTATTGCGGAAGATATTATGAAAGGGAAACAGCATGATGGTTTATACACAATTTTTTTCGGAGAATTGTCTTGACTTGGGGGACATCACATTATTCAGACCTTACAAATCCCTTTGCTGATTATCCGGTCACTTCACTTAAACCTTATGCTAAAGATATTAGTTCATTAAACTCTGTTGATTCTATAATTTCTGCGTTTCTGAAAGATAATCCACGCGAGTATATTTCCGAAGGGTGTAACAACCACTTTGCAATTATTCCTTCCAGTTACAGCAAAGAAACAGATTATTTCCAATCTTTTTCCTGCCAACCTGACTTTGACGGCGATATTAATTTCATGAACGAACTGATCCTGGCAATCAAAAATGGAACAATGAACCTTGAACCTGATGAAAATTCAGGCTGGTACGACTATCAGACATATGCCTTAGAGACGCTTCTGCTCCCTGAGCGTGGTGAAGAAAATAACAACCTTCTTCTTACAAAGGAGTATAAGGAAAAACTCATTGAAAGTTTTAAAAGCATCCTCATTCAAAATCGCGAAACTCATGTAAAACAACTTGAGATAGGATCCTCGGACAAAACGGGAATAGATACAACCGTGGAATTTGACATTTATCCCAAACTCCCTGCAGAACCTTTTTCGACCTTTTATTTAAGAAATGCGAGAGCTTACAGATTTCTAAGTACTGCTCTTTCTGCTGTCGGCGGAGAAGGTTTTTTGGATGAAGTAAAGGTTTATTACGAAGATGGGCTAAGTGAAACAAGTCTTAATAAAGGACTTACTTACATGACAAAACTGCTTTACGGACTTTCCATTGTTACTGCTAATTCTATTGGAGCAGAGCTCACATATCTAGATGATGAATTTTCAGAATTTTCAAAAAATGATTGTATTTCAACTGCTGACGGTTGGCTGAAAGAATGGAACAGCGATAACGACATTATGGCTGATCCCCGAGTTGCAGTTCCTATCCAATACGATGGACTACGAGAGCTGCTTACATACTGGGGTGTTATCGGAGTTAGAGTTATCCGCGCAAAAACTGAATTCCATGAAGATTTTCAGCCTGAGATAGTTTCAGTAAAAGGAAATGAAGAGTATGTTGAATGTAAATTCAGAGATTTTGTGCAACATGACTATTACCTTCTCATTGAAAGAACTGCTGAATTTACAACAGCTCTTGATAAACCGATACTGAATAGGGAAATTTTCAGAGAGATCTGCGACAAAGGTTCAACTGAAGCTGAAATTCTTGAAGAAATTGAGAAATACTAAATGAAAAAACTACTACTGATCATAATTTTATCTTTCCTCATCTCAAGCTGCGGATACGGAATGATGCAGACAGCAAAAACAGTTGCAAAAGGAAAAAGCAGCTACTCTTTCGGAGCAGTTTATCAGGGAAATGAAGTGAGAAAGATCTCTCCACTATCCTTTTCCGGACAGTTCAATTTCAGGCATGGAGTACACGATAGAGTTGATTTTGGAATAAAACAGTTTTTTATTGCCGGATTACTGGCAGACACAAAGGTTAATGTCCTTAATCCTAAATCTCCTGTTGCCTTATCTTTTAGCGGAGGAATCGGTTTTGCACTTGATCCCATCAGTATGGATATGATCCTGCAAATCCCAATTTACACACATTTCAGCTACACCGTAAAAAACGTGTTCACACCTTATGCCACTGTCGGATATGAAACGAACTGGATCTTTGGAAGAGAAAAACCGGATGAAGTTTCAGTCGAAGAAGGCTTTGATCTAGCAAAAAGAAAAGGATATGGTGACGGCAACCTCATGATAAACGGCGGACTTGAATTCCACCTCGGCAAAAAGTTCTTTCTTATGATGGAATATATCTTTCGGCAACCAGTCGTCAACGATTCGGGAGACTACTACAAATTCCTTCCAAATCATTTTGCGGGGATCGGATTTCGATTTGAAAGGTAGGTGACATCTAAAAAATATTAAGGAGTATCACAGTTTGCGCCCCGCTCTGCTTCGGCCTTAACTTTGCATTCATCACGACATTCTGAATCAGATCCAAAATATTCACGATACTGTCTGTAGTCAGCATCGATACACTGAAACATTGCGTCGGAAAAATCTTCGTTCTGGAGTTCGGCGTAAGAGCCGTTGTATTTTAGACAAGCGAAATGACCTGCTCCATCTATATAATCATAGCACATGATAGTAGTGTTTCCATCCTTCCCGTCATCTTCGTCATCTACCTGTGTAGGATCATAAGTACCATCATCATTCTGTGTTACTTTTTCTGGTGTTGCATCTTCGACCGGTATTTCAGCTCTGACAATTTCTTTTTCAGCTCCTGACGAAACCTCCACATCTTCAACGACAACCCGAGCTTTATCATCCTTAACCATCACAACGTCAGATTTCTCCGGAAAAACGGAAACTTTTCCATCACTGTCTGTAACTGCCGCCCCAACTTTGCAGGAAGTACTTTCAAGGTCGTCTTTACAATTTTTGGTTGCAAAAAGAGTTTTTACTCCTTCCTGAGCTTTATTTGTCACAAATTCTTTCAGGACCAGTGTGCCGAGACCTTTCGGATTTCCCGGAAGGTTAGCAGTTATTATGCGGCTTGAAAGATCATTTCCGAATTCCTGTTGCGTTTCAATAAGTTTATCCTTTTCTTCTTTATATTCCTCAACAGTAGCCTTATCATCAGCAACATCCGCAAGAGTATCACTTGTTTTTTTCCACTGATCTGAGGCTTTTTTTGCAAGATCTTTGCATTTCTTCCCGAAAGCAACAAGTCCTGCAACGACAAGAGCCCCTCCTATCATAGTAAGTGGCTCTATCCGAACAGATACGACTTGAGCAGAATCATTTTCAGATTCTATTGCGTCTGATGATTTCTGTAGCCTTTCAAGCTCACTAACTGTTTTATCTAGAAGAGAATTTATGGAAGAAATATTCATTCCGTAACCAACCAGATCATCGGCATTAAGAAGATCGTTCATTTCACCGTTCTTTTGCGAGATAACATCAAAATTATCAACGATCTTTGCTGTTGAACTGTTAAAATCTTTAAGATCATCGCGATATTTCTCCACGCTGCTTTGCGAACCGCAACTAACAAGAATAACTAATAAAAATAGCCCTGCAAGCATCCTCTTCATCCCCACCCCCATTTAGTGTAATCATCGATTCACTATAAAATTATAAACTTTGCTCAAATTATTACAATTTTCGAGATTTTATCCAGGTGAATTTGTGTTAGGTTTGAGAGATAACTTTAAGGACAATCTACTTCTTCTTCTGTTTCTATGTTAAAACAATTACACATACCTTCAGGGTCTCCCGTACCCATTACATTTGCAACTTCCTGTGGATCAGCGATCATCTTCACATTGAAACCGACCTTGATAAATTCACCGCTTGTGAAATTCTCATTTTCTTCCAGACAGACTTCCATTTTGCCAAATCCTAGGAATTCTGAACCCTCAGGGCTGACATCAGAAATCCCTGTCATACAAGTTTTCAATATATTATCAGGAAGCTCAAAGATCTTAAAAAGATTAACAAAAGGTGCCATATCAACTGTACTAACATTATCACTTTTCATTTTTTTAAGCTCAGAGATAGGAAGCACAGCCAAGATTGATGTGTTGTGCCTCAACTCATTGTCACCCATATCACCCTCTGCAATTATATGTATCATTTCCCCGCTTTGATTTAATGACGCATAAATGGAACTATCAGCAAGCTCTGTATCTGGCTGATCTGAAATTTTAATATTGAACTTCTTGTAATCAGCTTCTTTCATTTGATCACTTGAACCAAACGGATTTATTTGGGCAACAACGTTCAAAGCAAAATAGTTTTCATATTCAGCCACAGGTTCTATAATTGAAAGATCCGTGCATGCGCCATTTTCACCAGAATCACCAGTGTTTCCAGTATCTCCCGTGTTACCAGTGTCTCCCGTGTTACCAGTGTCTCCCGTGTTACCCGTGTCTCCAGTATTACCAGTATTTCCACCACAAGAAACTAAAAAAAACATCAAAATAAAACCTAACAAAAACATTACTTTTTTCATATCTGCCTCCAAATTGAGTTGGTATTAAAAGATTTTAACCAATTGGATTTACAATGCAAACTTTTCTACCAACACATTGTATATTCTGAACAAAATCTTCGGGGCATGAAAGTTTATATTTTGATGATTATCCGTCCACTTTCGGGCAGGTTTTCTATTCTCTTCCTGAGCTTTTCTTGCATCAATCCATCCACGAGGCTGGATCAAGTTTGTAAAAATTGGACAGTATTGAATAAGTTTCAGGCATTTTCTTTTGCATCTGCTCAGATTTTTCAAAGAATGTTTCAGTTGCCACAGCAAAGAATTCAGCAGGATTTGTTGCTCCGTACGCATCAAGCAGAGTTTTGTGTCTTTTCTGAACTTCTTTAAGCATCTTTGTGTACTCTTTTCCCATTATATCGGCCCAGGTTGAATAGGCTGCACCATCATCTAATGTCGGAACTCCATCGGCGTTTCCATCAATCTGATCAAGCTGATGCGCAAATTCGTGAATGACAACACTCTGTCCATCCAGCCATTTGTATGCACCTTGTTTTGAATGGTTCCATGAAAGCACCATCCTTCCTCCGATCCAGGATTCTCCAAGTCTGACACTTTCTTCAACTGTCGATCCATCGTGTGCCATAGCCTTGTACGCTGTGGGATAAAGTTCTACTCTCCAGAGTTTTGGATAGAAATGACTTTTCGCCTGTCCAAGAACAAGAAGCATGGACTGAGCAGCTATACTGACTCTCATTTCATCTGTAATTTCAAGCCCCGCACAACCTACAAACTCTTTTTCATCAACAAAAACAAGGATATATCGTCTAAGTCGTTCTTGCAGATCTTTCGGCATATGGTTAAAAAGTTCAAAGTCCTTTTGCAGAAATTTTTCCCAATTTTCAGGAAACGGACGGGACATTATCTCCGCCCTGCGTTTTTTTAAATTCAATTTAGAAATTACTTTAAATAAGAAATAAATTGCAACAATCGTCGCAACTATGGAAAAAACTACCCAACCACCCATCTAACTGTACCTTTATAGATTTGTAACCCTGTCTTCATGATTGAATGGTCGTCGGTAATTAACTCAAAACTATTCGCCTAAAAGATCATTAAGTTCATCTTCTGGACTTATTTCCTTTTCTTCTTCAGGCTCTCTCTCTTCCTTTTCTTCTTCAGGCTCTCTCTCTTCCTCTTCTTCTGCAGGAGCATCTTCTTCATCCTCTTCGAAAAAACCTTCCTCTTCATCTTCTTCTGCCGGTGGAGGAGTATCTTTTTCTTCTTCAGGTTCAAGCTCTTCCTCTTCTTCTTCCTCTTCAGCAGGAGCCCGTTCTTCGTCCTCTTCGGCAGGAGCTTTTTCTTCGAAAGCTTCTCTTTCTTCCTGTTCCATTTTCTGTCTTTCTTCTTCTTCTTTTTTGAGTCTTTCGGCTTCCTCTCTTTCCTTATCTTCACGGAGTTTAGCTTCGATCTCTGCTTTTTCTCTTTCTAATTTAAGCCTTTCCGCTTCTGCTTTCTCTTTTCTTTCTAATTCGATTTTTGCCTCTTCTTCTTTTCTCTTTCTTTCTTCTTCGGCGTTTCTTTTTACTTCTTCCTGCTCATCAATAGTCGCCTTTAATGATTCTGCACTTGAACATGCTGCAGTAAAACCTTTGTTACATGCTATATTATAGTATTTGTGCATTTCCTTAAGCTGCTCAAAGATCAGAGTTTCACCATATTTTTCTGAAAGAGCTGTTCCAACGTAGTAACAAGATTCAGCATGTTCCTTTTCACAGGCTTTCTCATAAAAAGGATAAGCCTGATTAAGTCCACCGCCTTCAGTATTATCAGCAATTGCCCTTGCAAACTTAAAACATGCTTCAACAGAACCGCCATCACAGGCTTTTTCATAGTATTTTCTGGATAGAGTTACCCTTTCTTCTATAGGCTTTCTGAAAACTATCATGTCAGCAAATTTTTCACATATCTCAAGCTCACCTTTATCACAGGCTTTGCCCCAGAATTTCTCAACTTTTGCATAAGCTTCAGGATCATCGAACTTCTTTGACCATGTAGAACCAAGATCAATACATGTCTTCATATGACCTTTTTCACAAGCCATTTCAAAAAGCTCCTTTGCTTTTGTGATATCTTTGTCAAGTGATGCTGCGCCTTTGGCATACATTTCACCCATTCCTCTGCAACCTGCACCTACGCCTCTGTCACACAGTTTCTTATAAAGGTTGAATGCTGACATACTGTCCTTGTAAACTCCACCTCTTCCGTTTGCCCACATATCTGCAAGAATTACACACGAATCATTGTAACCTCTGTCACAGGCTTTCTTAAAAAAACCTCTTGCCTTTGTGTTCTCATTATTTATCGCATCACCATTCTGCCAGAGCAGAGCCGCACTATGACACGCTTCGAGGTGTCCTTCGACACATGCTTTTTCAAAAAGCTCACGCGCCTTGATCTTATTTTCAGCTTTAATGGCGTTTCCTTCTTTAAACATCTCGTCAGGAGTTGTTGCACAACCTGAGATTATAAAGACCATGCCAAATGTAACCGCCAAAAGAATCTTTCTCATAGTTTTCTCCAAAAAGATGAAACTAAAAAACATTTACAAACTACATAAATCTAATGATATGGAGCTTTAGGTCAACAAATTTTTAAGTTTTTAATGTATTTTAGTGTATTTTAGTCCGTTTCAGGCTTAAGAACACCTTTTTTCCTGAAATAGGCGTTTACTGAATCAGCCATTTTTTTCAACCCGGCCTCGCTCCAGTGGACATCTCCTTTAACAAACCAGAGCTTTTCCATTTTTTCAGGATCTTCGACATTTATAAAATCAGGGAAAAAATTGATAAAATCTATCCCTCTCTCCTCGCAGAACTTACTCCAGAAAAGAACCTGAATAGAACCTAGATCTCTCCTTGAAATATGCATCCTCCACGGATAAACGGCAATGTGTAGTTTCACTCCGTATTTTTTTGTAAGTTCAAACAACTTATCCATATGTTTTTTTGATAGCTCAAGCCCCTCTTTCCCCCATTTTTCATAGTGGTGCATATCCATTGACCACAGATGTCTTACCGGATAGAACTTACCTTCCCAGAACGTAGAATCCTTGTGTCTCGGATTTTCCTGCCAATAGGACATTCTTTCGTAAAAATATCTGTAAATATACGAATTCTGATAAAAGAAGAGGTTAATATCACTTAGAACAGGCACCGGTTCTGTCGGCACAAAATACTTATATACGATCTCGTCCTGAACATCAGAAATATCAATAAAAACAAAAAGATCATCCATTTCAAGACCTTTTTCAAGAAAGTATTTCATCTTGAGATAATAGATCTTGGGTGAATAGGAAATACAGCCCGCATTGAGCAACTCGATATTCTCTTTTTCAAGCTCTTTCGAAACTATGCCGGGAAATGTATTTTCCCAAGGCTCACCAACTCCTTCAGTGAAAGAATCACCAATAAATACAAATCTTTTTCCATCTTTTTTTAGCGGGACATCTCTTTGCGATGCGTCAAAAAAACCTAGTGAATTTGTGTGAATTGTATGCTCATCAAACCACTTGGTGAGTTCTGTACGGTTTGGTTTTGTTCCGTGATGGTAGTATGTCGAATTCGTTCTGAAATTGTTGTATGGAAGCACAAAATTTGTTGTAAAAACAACATCAAAAACACCGAATAGAACTAGAAGTGCAATGATGTTGAAAAGCACAACCTTTATCACTGCGCCGGATTTCCAAAAATAGATCAGCAAAGCGATAAACGGTATAGCCACAATAAAAAAAGGATTTATCAAATAAGCCGCGAAAAACATGAGGCCTCCAAAAACATTTCCTCAAAGATTGTTATTGATACATCATTTGATGCTTTTTTTCAAATTTAGCGATGTTGAAAATGGTTGAAGCTGTTCAAGAATCTAAGATCACTTCTCTTTTAGCAGTAATTTAATAGTTGAGACATTCGCACGGTTGTAAACTTCTGTTCCGCCGCCAACTGGAAGTCCGTTGTAAGGAGCAAAATGCTCAAAGTATGACATGTTGAGGGCGTCGCTAATAGAGATCTTATAGCTTTTCGTACTTTCTAGATCAACTTTCAAAAATGATGAATTCCCCCATGTGTCCCAGTTGCCATCTCCAAGATGAGGCATAACTACATATCCTGAAGCTACGACTGAAGAATCTGATTCATCAAGAACCTCGATCTTTTTATAGCAAGCTGTGATTCCTGTATCAATTGATCTTCCACTTCCGTATTCAAGCTGAAGAAGATATGTTCCGCTGACTGTTGGAGAAAAAGATGAGGCGCTCAAAACTGCTGAAGGAGTACCCCAATCTGCAAAATGAGATCTTCCGTGGTCACTTGCGTTAGGAGTCTGATCAAAACTGTTTGCTTCGATTTTCAACACTCTTTCAAAGGAATCTCCCCAGTAACAAACCGGATCAGCATGATGACTTTCAAGTCCTGCAGGATTAACTGATGAGACTGAATAACAATATGAATTATCTGCATAATCTCCTGAATTTGGATCAGTCCAAGGGCTTGTTACATTTTCTGCGACTTTGACTCCATCACGGAAAATATTGGAAGTAACACTCGCGTCCCCTGTGAACGTCACAGCAAGTTTTCCAGTATCAACTGCTACGCCATAAGGACTTGTCGGAATAACCGGAGCGTGTGGAGCAAAGCAGTTTGATTCCACTGAACAATCCTTCTCATTTATGGTGCCTGTTACATCGCTGTGCTCAAGAATAACATCAATATCACAATACTCGTCCAGTTCACTTAACAGGACCTTTTTATCATGAACCACTCCACTGATCTTCAGTGATTTTACAACATAGATGCCTGTCTCATTTTCATCATTAAAAGGAAACATCACCGACAGTTTAATATTTTTTCCTTTTATCTTAATATTATCTAGCTGTATCCCATCGCTATCCGGGAATAAACTGGTTTTTAAAGCAACGGGGATCATCGGATCAAAGCTTATAGAATCAATATCCACATTCATACCGAAAATTCCGTCTTTAACTAGAGAAATAAAGGCCGCAACACTCCAGAGTTGCCTCTGAGAATTCACAACAGGACCAGTGAGATCCCTATTCGCATGATCTTTGCGGGTGTCAACATAGTAATTTAAAAGCGTCGTGAACTCAAAATTCTCCATGTTTGAAAGATTGAGCGCAGCACCTCGAACAAGACTCATAAAGGCATTCGTATATGCTTTGTCATTCTTGGCGATCATAGCAGATTTAAGTGCGTAGGCAGTAACAAAAGGCCAGATTCCTCTGTTATGATAAATTCTTACACTTGGTTCCTGTGGCCAGATCACAGGAGGCCCAGCCTGCGTCACAGGATAACTTGAAACAACATCTTTTGCCCTTGCAACATCTGCAACTCCTGAAAGAACTGCCAGAGACTGCCCGAGAAGATCGAACTTATGAACTGCAGTATCGTCAAGAAACGTAGTTTTCATCGAGCTGTAAAGTTTATCACCCGAAAAATAGAACTTGTCGTTTATCGCTATTTTTAAAGTATCCTTGAAATCAGTGTAACGCGTCACTGCTGCCGAATCACTTTTAAGCTGCGCTAGTTTTACTGCGCTATCAAGAATAAGAAAATGAAGGACATTTGTTGAAAGTGTTTTTGACATCGCAATATGGACTGTATTTTCAGCCATCCAGACAGGATAAGTCTGCTCACGCCAGTCAAGAAAGGACTGCTCACCGAAATAAAGACCGTCAGAAGAATCATAAACATGAGTTCTATCATTTTCTATTGTATTAACTATCGCAGAGTACGCTTTATCAAGAAAATCCGTGTATGAACTTCCTTCAAGATATTTAAGTGTCTCGATAGCTCCGAAAGCCCATGAAACCCTGTCTGTGCTTACGGGCCACGAACCACCAGTCCCAGTATCCTGAACTATCTGAATCCCACCTCCTCCGACAACTGACTTCTTATCTGAAACCTTGAATTCAAGAGAGTTTTTCGACCTTTCAGGATCAACAAAAGCAAGACCGAGATTAACTGCGTAAGCTGTGTCCCTTGTCCAGACATAATGCCATTTTGCACCAGTCTCAAAACATTCGCAATCGACAGGATTACCATTATTAAAGCTGTAATCTGTGATCTGGGAAACGGAGTTCTGCTCAACTTCTTCTAACGCCATCGCAAAAAGAGCATCGATCATGGGATTTCCAGTTTTAAGAATCATATTACCTTCTTTCTCAACAACTATTCTTTCTTTTGAAGCAGGAGTGTTATCCCGAAGATCCGCTGTCGTTGTAATAGTGAAAGTTCTCAGATCATCTCCAACAGCCGTCACAGTTGCAGTGTCCCCATTCCAGCTTATTTCGCCGGGACTGATCTCAATATCGTCATCCGTTACTTCATCAACATCAACTGAAACATCACTCTGATCTTCATCACTAAGTTCATCAATATCAGTTGCTTCATCATTTTCCGCGTCAGCTTCATTATCTATATTTATTATATTATCCTGATCTTCTGAATCATCAGGATCATTCACTTCATTATCGACAGTTTTGTTATCTGTCACAACATCATTATCAATTGCATCTTCATCACTTTTTGAAGAATTTCCATTACAGGAAAAAATGAAAAAACTCAAAAAAACGATTAAAAGAAAATATTTCATAACATCCCCCAAAAAAAATATTAGAAGATTATATCAGCTATGAAAACACTGTCAAAGGATTGTTGTGAATCCAGTTGACAAAAAATAGATCAGAAGATACCATTCCTAGCTACTTAACTGTTGGAGAAACCTATGAAAAATGTTGTTTTTCTTTTAATTCTTGTTTTTTTTGTGTCCTGTTCCTCAAATAGTTCAAAAATTGATGACGATACTGTCCAAAATACCGATGACAGTTCCACTACGAATGATCTGGAAACTGTGGATGTGGCGGATGAGGGTGGATTTCCGGATATTGCTGACACGAATGACGATCTAAATGATGAAGAAAAAGATGATCCAATTACTGATGAAGAAATTCCAGATACGACAGATCAGGATAATGAAGTTCCCGATGAAAACTCCTGTTTAGATCCAATAGAAACTCCTGTTGGGATCTTAACTCCTCAGCCTGGAGAGCTTTTTTATATTCAGATTGGTCTTGCTGGAATAAGCATGGGCGAATCTGCCGTGATTGTCGGTCCTGATGGAACGATAACCCTTGTTGATGCGGGAAATGACAGTCATGACAAAGATATTGCTGATATTATTAACAATCTTATCACGCAGATGAACTCAAACGGATTTACCAATAAAGCACAAAATGAGATCGACAACGTAATTATCACTCACTTTCACGCTGATCATTCAGACGGACTGCAGGATCTTATGAAAGACATTACTGTGAAAGAAAAAGTAATCCACCGCGGCTTTTTTGACATAACGCAAGCAACAGACACAAAAACAGTAACTCAGCTTTGTGACACTCTTGAAGACAATCCTGGAAAAGAACTTGCTCTTTGTACGGGAGCACTGAGGTCTGGATGCAACGACTGGAGCAGCACCCTTCCATCAACCGGCTGTCCAATTCTTGGGACTGATGAAGCTCAAATAACAATGGGAGAGCAAAGTTCAATAAATATTTTTGCTGTTAACGGATATATTTCTGATGGAAGCTACGCAACGGATGTGCAACCATTTCTTACCGAAGATTCAAATGGAGAAAATGCAAGAAGTGTCTCAGCAGTTGTTGAAAACGGCAATTTTAAATTACTTTTTGCCGGAGATCTCACCGGAGGAGGCTCAGATACCGATCCCGTTGAAGGATTTTACGCCGGAAAACTTGCAGAAGTTACCAATATTGACAATCTTGGTGTTGACATCCTCCACGCCGGACACCACGGAAGGAACACTTCAAGTTCCGTGCCGTGGATCAACAAACTTCTGCCAAATGACGGAAAAAGCAGAAACATGATAATGGGAATAAGTACCGCACACATAAACTCCCCGCATCAGGAAACTTTAGACACAGTATTTTCAGGAAACCGACTTAACAAAGGAACCGCGTGGACAACAACTGTCGCCACAGGTGGAGCGACACACGCTGATCTCATTAATGCTTTTGGAGGAAACATCCTCATCCAAACTGAGCAAAATGGAAAGATCTACCACATCCAGGCAGTTGATTCTAGTGGAAACATCCTTTTCACAAAATCTTTTTATTCCGTTAAGGGATGTAAATAACGATTCAGCAAAATGAAACAGCTCTGATAAGACCTTCAGCCATTTTTTCTACCTTTTCTTTTGAATCGAATGAATCAAAAATAACTCTCTCATCATGAAAAACTATTGACAGATCAAATGTTGACTGCTTTTCGGACAAAAGTTCAGAGATCTCAAAATATCCAAAATAGAAGTCATCGGATCTTTGAACACCCGATCTGTTTTGCCAACTGATCTCATCACAAACTTCAAGCGGTGAACACTCCAAACCTTTTAGTTTGAAACATTTCTTAATAAAGGGAACTGCCTTGGACCTAACTTTTTCAAGATAATCTAAGGAATCATTAGTTGCTATAAGAACAGAGGCACCATTTTTAAATTCAAGAAAAAGTTTGTTAGCCTCTTTTTCTCTCACGACATAGAACTGACCAAAACTTCCAGCCATAACGAACTCACTTTAAAACGACTAAAACTAACGTAATTTGCGTTAAACTATAAAGAATTATTGTTTTAGAGTCAAGTTTTGTTGGGTTTACCCCACATTCAGCTGATCTTTTCAAACAACATCGACAAAACCGGAACTTTTCACAGTTCTATTTTCCCACTTTATATGCCTGATGAAACTTGATCTTTTCAATGTTATCAAAAGAGAATCTACCGCCTGAGGAATCACAGGTTCATCGTGAGAATGCTTTCCTTTTCCTGTGATAATTCTGAGTTTTGTTATTTTACGGACTTTCAGTTCCTTTACGATAGTTTCAACTTTACGGATCGCCTCGTCCTTTAACAACCCGTGAAGATCAAGAGTGTGGTCAGGCAACCCTGCAGGCATTGAAAAAAGATCTTTCTGCTCGGACGCTTTTAATGACTTCTCTCTTTTATGGATCTCAAAGTCCATATCGGAGTACTCTTCAAGCAGTTTTTCAAAATCGTTTTTCTTTTCACTCATGGGACAACCTCCACTTATTCCAAAATTTTATAACAAATATCCGAATTTTTCCAGGAATTTTGTAAACATAAACTCTCAGCAGATTGATTTTCAGACCTTTCTGTGATATTTTTCAGTTTAGTATATTTTAAGGGGGTGTACTTATGAAAAAATTTCTATTTATCACAACTCTGATACTTATTTCCGCGAGCATTTATGCTGAGGATTATGGTTATGATGAAGAAACAGCCAGTCTTCTTGGAGAAGAACCTGTAGAGATCGAGGAAACTAACGCAAAAAAACCGGAAACTCCAAAAAATCCTAATGTTCCCGGAGAAATTCGTAAATGGCAACTTGCGCTTAACACCAGCTTTGTAAATGTCGAGCACTGCTCTACTTTAAAAGTCACCGACACCACTCTTGGGTTTCCTTTTACTGTGACAAATCTTGCAGCGGGATATCAAATATCCTCTCAAATCTGGCTGATGGCAAAATTCCATCTTTATGTTGATTTAAGAAACGGTAATGGTACCGGAGAGTTCCTTCTTGGCCCCGGAATTAGAGCTGACTTTATAAGAACTGACAATATTTCATTTTTCGGCGGCGCATTTCTTTCAATAGGAAGCACAGGAAAATTATTTATTTTTTCACCTGAGATCTATGCAGGTGTGGAATATAACGTAACAAATTATTTTGCAGTAGGTGTAGTCACAGATTTTGCATACAAACTATGGGCAAGAAACGGATCTATTCACTTTATTGATTTCATGCTCGGACCGCAACTTACCATCTATTTTTAAATAGGAGAATTTTATGACAAAGATCGTTATAATCGGTTCTGCAGCAGCCGGTATCAATGCTGCAAAAGCCGCAAGAAAAACTAACAGTGAATGTAGCATAACAATAGTATCAAAAGACAAAGACAGACCCTACTATAGACCATATCTAACTGAATTCATTGGCGATAAGAGCGTCGAAAATAAATCAAACTTCTATCTGAATTCTCAAAACTGGTACAGTGACAACAATATTGAACTAAAACTTGGAACCATAATCACCAGCATCGATAGATCAAAGAAAACCGTAACTGATAACTCTGGCTCTAAGTATAAATACGACAAACTAATCCTTGCAACTGGAGCTATTCCTTTTGTTCCGATAAAAGATGCCCTTGAAAAAGATTTTGTCTTTGCTGTAAGAACTCTTGAAGATGCAAAAAAAGTTGAACAGTTTTCTGCACAAATTAAAACCGCAACTGTTATCGGTGGCGGACTTCTGGGGCTGGAAGCTGCGTGGTCTCTTGCTCTACGCAAACTTGAAGTAACAGTTATTGAACTTGCAGACAGACTGCTACCTATCCAGCTTGACAATCAAGGCAGTACCTTCCTTTCAAAGATCATAGCTTCAAAAGGAATCAACATCGTTACCTCGACAATGACAGAATCAGTTGAAAATGAAGGCATTGTTAAACTTAAAGGCGGGAAAGAATTTAAAACAGACATGGTTCTTGCCTGCATTGGTATAAGAGCTGAGATTACACTTGCTAAAGTTGCTGAACTTGAAACTGATAGAGGGATTATCGTAAACGAAAAGATGCAGACAACAGATCCAGATATTTTTGCGTGCGGAGATGCAGCCCAATTCGGACGTGGCGTTCCACTGTGGATGCCTGCTTTAAAACAGGGAGGTGTTGCTGGAACTAATGCAGCAGGTGGTGACATCAGTTTTGTAAAAGATGACTACCCCGCAGCACTTAATGCATTCGGAATTAGGCTTATCTCTGTTGGTTCAACAAGTAAAGAACTTTCCACCTATTCAAAAACTGATGAACAAAGTTATCGCAAGCTGTTCTTCAAAGATGGAAAGACTGTTGGCGGAATATTGATAAATGACTCCGCAAACACAATGAAAGTTCTTAACGCCGTAAAGAACAACGAAGATGAGCAGACAGCCAGGAAGATTTTTTAAATGTCAACTATCACTGTTCCTGATAAATCAGTTGAAACGAAGAAAAAAGTTCAGCTTAAAAAACCTTCAAGATATAAGGTTGTAATGCTGAATGACAACTACACAACTATGGAATTTGTTATAAATGTGCTTATAAATATCTTTGGCCAATCTAATGTAGAGGCTACAGAGATAATGATGAAAATACACAAGCAGGGTCGTGGCGTTGCAGGGATATACACTTTTGATATTGCGACTACTAAAAAAAGACACACCGAGAGTGAAGCCGCAAAAAATGGATTCCCTCTCAAATGCATACTTGAAAAGGAGTGACAATGCAGCTTGAAAAAAGACTAAACAACATAATACTTTCGGCTTTTTATGAAGCAAAACAGGAAAAACACGAATATGTCACAGCTGAACATATTTTCTACAGTTCGCTTTTTGACGAAGATGTTATCAGCGTTTTAAATGCACTCAACCTTGATATTGACGATCTTAAAAAAGAGCTGAAGTTATACCTTGATCAGAATATCCCGAAGAACCCGGCAACTAAAGATGTCGTTCAATCAGAAGGATTCCAGGCACTAATGAACACTGCCGCTTCAAAAGCAGCAAGCTCAAACAGACTGATTGTCGAACTCGGAGATGTTCTTGTTGCAATTTATGACCTTAAAGAGTCTTATGTCGGTTATCTTCTGCGAAACGAAGGCGTTGAACGCTTTGATCTTTTAAATATCATTTCTCACGGGGAATATGAACCGGAAGAAGATATTGAAGGAGATGAGAACAATCCGGAACGTCAGGAAAAAACAATGTCTCCTGAAGAATTGCTAAAACAGTATTCAGCAGACTTAACAGAACTTGCAGCAGGTGGAGAACTTGACCCGATAATTGGAAGGGAAAACATTCTTGAAAGAACCATACAGGTTCTTCTCCGCAGAAAGAAAAACAACCCGATTCATGTCGGAGAACCCGGTGTAGGAAAAACTGCCATTACTGAAGGCCTTGCACAGATGATAGTTGATGGCAACGTTCCTAAGCCGCTTCTCGGGCACACGATATTAAGACTTGACATAAGCAATATTCTTGCCGGAACAAAGTATCGGGGCGACTTTGAAAAAAGGATGAAAAAAATCATAGAAGCGCTTGAAATGATTGACAATCTCATTCTTTTTATAGATGAGATCCATTCGATGGTAGGAGCAGGCAGTGCAGGCAATTCAAACATTGATATTGCGAGTCTACTCAAACCCCTTCTTACTGAAGGAAAAATCAAATGCATAGGTGCAACAACATATGAAGAATACAGAAAGCACTTTATCAAGGATTCCGCTCTTTCAAGAAGATTTCAGAAAATAGACATCCCGGAACCCAGTCCGGAGCAGACTCTTGAGATACTTAAAGGCATTGCACCTCGTTATGAAAAGTTTCATAAGGTGAATTACACAAAAGACGCACTTGAAACCGCTGTTGAACTTTCATCCAGATATATGTCTGACAGGTTTCTCCCTGACAAGGCTATTGACCTTATTGATGAAGCTGGTGCCTACAAACAGATGAAAGCTGGCCGAAGGAAAAAGATCGATACTGTTCAGATAGAAAAAGTAGTTGCCTTCTCAACAGGCAGAAAGGAAAGATCTGTGAGTCGTGACAGACTTAAAATGCTGAAAAATCTGGAAAAAGAGATCCAAACTGACATTTTCGGACAGAATGACGCTGTTGATTCAGTTGTCAGAGCTGTAAAAAGAAGTTTTGCAGGGTTCAGCGCAATGGAAAAGCCTGTTGCATCCTTCCTTTTTGCAGGCCCTACTGGAGTTGGAAAAACTGAGCTTGCAAAAGTGCTGGCAGATAGACTTTCTCTCCCACTCCACCGCTTTGATATGAGCGAATATCAGGAAAAACACTCTGTTTCAAAACTATTTGGAGCTCCTCCCGGATATGTCGGATATGAAGAAGGCGGACTTCTTACCGAAGCTGTGAGGAAACAGCCATCATGCATTCTCCTTCTTGATGAGATCGAAAAAGCACACGGGGATATTTTCAACTCACTTCTTCAAATACTCGACTACGCAACTTTGACCGATAATACCGGCAGAAAAGCGAATTTTAAGAACGCTATAATCATTATGACATCAAACGCAGGTGCAAGAACTATTGGAAAAGCACAGACTGGTTTTGGTGAAAGAACTTTCGATGACAGCTCTCTTGTGGAAGCAGTTAAAAAAACATTTGCGCCTGAATTTAGGAACCGTCTTAGCGACATCGTTTATTTTAAAGCTCTAAACCTTAAAGTCGTTGAGGATATCGTAAACAAAAGTCTGCGTGAACTTAATAAACGAATGGAAAAGAAAAATATCATTATTGAACTTTCAGACACAGCTTTAAAGCATCTTACAAAAGCCGGATTCTCAAAAGAATTCGGAGCACGCGAAACTGCAAGAGTCGTTGAAAATAGTCTTGAAAACATCCTTCTTGATGACATTCTTTTTGGAAAGCTCAAAAAAGGTGGTGATGCTCTCGTGGATATTAAAAACGATGAACTTTATCTCAAAAAGGTCAGCTAATGATCTGTCTTCTTGATCCTGAAACTATTGAATTTCCACCAATCGATCTTGCAGACAGTGACGGACTTTTGGCAATTGGCGGAGATCTTAGTCCTGAAAGACTTTTAAACGCCTACAGATTGGGGATTTTTCCATGGTACTCCGAAGACAGCCAGTTCAGCTACCTGGGAAATAAGATCCTCTGGTGGTCTCCGGATCCCAGATTTATTCTCTATCCGGAAAAGATCCATGTTTCAAAAAGCATGAAAAAAGTCATTAAAAATGAGCAGTTCAGAATTACAATAAACAAAGCTTTTCCTCAAGTTATCAGCAGATGCCGTCAGGAAGTAAGAGCAAAACAGGAAGGAACGTGGATAACTTCGGACATGGAAAAAGCCTACATTGAGCTTAACAAATTAGGATATGCTATCAGTGTCGAAGCCTGGTACAGAGGCACAAACACACTCGTCGGCGGACTTTACGGAATAATGATAGGAATGGCTTTTTTTGGTGAAAGTATGTTCTCAACAGTTACCAACGCATCAAAAGCGGCATTAATAACTTTTGTTCAGACCCTTGAAAAAGCAGGATGCCCAATAATTGACTGCCAGATCGAAACTGATCATTTAAAAAGTCTCGGTGCGCAACACATTCCAAGAGACAAATTCATTAAAACTGTAAGTAAAGCTATTAAAAAAAGAGCTGTCGATTTTAACAAACTTTAGGGATTAAGAAAAACTAGCGTACACCCAGAATCTGTTGAAGGTTCTTTCACGCACGAAGCATCACAACCGTCCCCGGACACAATATTTCCATCATCACATTCTTCACCTGGATCAATTGTACTATTACCGCACTCAAGCTTACAGAACTCATCACATCCATCACCATAATTCAGATTTCCATCATCACATTCCTCATTGACTCCTTTTTTGCCATTACCACACTCAATTTTGCAAACAAGATCGCATCCATCATTAGACATAATATTTCCATCATCGCACTCTTCATTTGTCTGAAGAACATTGTCCCCGCATTCGCCAATAATCTCTGTGCAATCATCTGAACAGTAATCACCATTTTCAAGATTACCGTCATCGCATACTTCAGAGCCTTCTTTTCGAAAATTTCCACAGATCTGATCTTTGCATACACTCAGATCATATCCATCACAAGCAGCGTTGCATTTTGCAAATATTTCAGGAATATAGCTTCCCAGATCAGCACAGTCCTTTTCATCACCAGCTTCACATATCTCTCCTTCGTCAATATCTCCATCTCCACAGATATTATCCAGATCATGACCTGTCAGATCTTCCATATTTTCTTCTATCCAGTTTCTATATTTCATCACCTGAACTGAATATGAGTCACTCTGGGAAGAACACCCCTCTGCGCCGAAAGATGTAACGCCGGAAACAACATTTTTTCCGTTCTGTTTTGTAAACAAAGGCCCTCCCGAATCTCCATAACATGTACCAGAAGGATCTCCTAATTCAATTAGGTTATCGTAATCCCAAATCTTAAGTATAGTAGTTTCTCCCCATCGCTGAGTTCCACTATCCTGTTTATCCTCACCACTGACACCATATCCAACAATTGTCCCTTTTTCACCAACTACTTCTTGAGGATTATCTCTAACCGGATAAACTTTACGCTCGGCTATTTTTTTATTCAGATAGATTAATGCCAGATCTGCATCCAGATGTGGGACAACCTCTTCTCCCAAAGCAAGAGAACCCGAAGTATAACCGCACCAGAGACCACTTTTCACACTGATCGACTTAGCTTCAACATAAACAGTATTCCCAAAATTATCCTGGGAGGCAATACAGTGGCGAGCAGTTAGAAGCATTTGAGGATCAATAATTGTTGCCGTGCATGAAGAAAGGCCTTCAGGGCCTTCAACCATGATCATTACAACCCCTGAAAAACTTTCCCCCCATATCTCTTTTGTAGTCTCTTCACCGTTAACTATCTTTACTTCATTTGGAAAAACATAGATGGGTAAAATTGCAATTACAATTAAAAATAATACTGTTCTTAACTTCATTTCTATCTCTCCTGAAAATTTTATTTTCGATCTAATATTCAACTAACGATACCAAACATTTCAAATATTTCAACAAATAAAACCAGACTTTCCAACGCAAGAACTATTTGAGACTTTTTATTTACAATATACCCTTGTTCTGTATATTCTCAAATGAATGTTGTTAATTATAAAATACAAGGAGTTATCCATGTTTGATAGAAAAGATTTGGCTTTGAAAAGTATCAATACTATCAGGACCTTATCCATTGACGCAATACAGAGGTCAAATTCGGGACATCCCGGACTTCCAATGGGTTGTGCACCAATGGCCTACACACTTTGGATGAAGCATCTTAATGTTGATCCGAAAAATCCGCAGTGGGACAACAGAGACCGTTTTGTTCTGTCTGCCGGACATGGAAGTATTCTCCTTTATTCAATGCTGCATCTTAGTGGTTTTGATTTGAGCATGGATGATATTAAAAATTTCCGTCAGTGGGGAAGCATTACTCCCGGACATCCGGAATACAAACTCACAGCAGGTGTCGAAACGACAACAGGACCACTTGGACAGGGTTTTGCAAACGGAGTTGGAATGGCTATCGCTGAAAGAATGCTTGCCACCAGATTCAATAAGCCTGAATTCAACATTGTTGATCACTATACTTATGTTCTAGTCGGTGACGGATGTCTCATGGAAGGTGTTGCCTCTGAAGCTGCTTCCCTTGCAGGACACCTTAAGCTTGGCAAACTCATCTATCTTTATGATTCAAATGATATTTCCCTCGATGGCCCCACATCGATCTCTTTCACAGAAGATGTTGCAAAAAGATTTGGAAGCTATGGATTTCAGGTTATCACTGTTAAAGACGGAGACAAGGACATTGACTCAATTGATAAGGCTATAGCTGATGCAAAAGCTGAATCAGAAAAACCGACACTCATAGTTGTAAAAACAACAATCGGATACGGATCTCCTAATAAAGGTGGATCAGCTTCTGCTCACGGATCACCTCTTGGTGAAGAAGAGATCAAGCTTGTGAAGAAAAACTTCGGAATGGATCCTGAAAAGTCATTTTTCGTTGACACTGATGTTGCAAATGACTTTGCATCTATTGCTAAGAAAGGAAAAAAGGCAGAATCTGACTGGAACGAACTTTTCAAAAAATACTGCGCACAATATCCTGAACTTGCCGATCTATACGGTAAAATGATGAAACTTGAACCTTCGCAGAACTGGGAAAAGTCTTTCCCTGAATTTAAAGCTGGTGATAAAATTGCAACAAGAAGTGCAAACGGAAAAGTTGTTAATGCAATCGCTCAGAAACTTGACTGGCTTACAGGTGGAGATGCTGACCTCAGTTGTTCTACAAAAACACCCATGAACGACTACGGATGGATCAGCGGAGACGATTTTTCAGGAAGAAATATTCACTATGGAGTCAGAGAACACGCCATGGGCGCAATTGCAAATGGATTCGCCTGCCACGGCGGACTAAGACACTACACTGCCACCTTCTTTGCTTTTGCAGACTACATGAGACCTCCCATCAGACTTGCAGCATTGATGAAACTCAACTCTATCTTCATCTTTACTCATGACTCTCTTGCTGTGGGCGAAGACGGCCCAACACATGAGCCAGTTGAACAGCTTGCATCTTTACGATGTATCCCCGGACTTACTGTTATCAGACCCGGAGATGCAAACGAAACTTCAATTGCATGGAAATACATAGTTGAAAATCAGACCGGCCCTGTTGCACTTATCCTGACCAGACAGAATCTTCCCGTAATTGACAGAGAAAAGTATGCACCGGCAGAAAATGCTATGAAAGGTGGTTATATCCTTTCTGACTGCAAAGATCCTGAACTCATTCTTATTGCAACTGGCTCTGAAGTTCACATTGCACTTGAAGCAGCTGAAAAACTTAGAAATGAAGGGGAAAAAGTACGCGTAGTAAACATCATTTCAACTGAGATCTTTGAAAAACAGTCTGAAGAATACAGAGAAAAAGTATTGCCAAGCTCAACAAGAAGAAGAGTTGTCGTTGAAGCTGGAACCACTTTCGGCTGGGAAAAATATGCAACGATGAACGGCAAAATTATCGGAGTTGACAGGTTCGGTGAATCCGCTCCGGGAAATATTGTTCTTGAGAAATTCGGATTTACTGCAGAAAATATCGTAAAAACAGCAAAGGAACTTTTCTAAGACTTTTATGAACAGCCTTGCTCTTTTTAGAGACTACCTCATTCACGAAAAGCGTTATTCAAAAAACACTGCTCTTGCCTACTGCAAAGATGTTGAACTCTTAGGAAAACATTTTACTCAAAGTGACATGGAACTTACCGATCTGGATAAAGATGACCTCAAGGACTATCTCGGAGCGCTGTATTCAGAAGTAACTGCCACATCACTTCACAGGAAGATAGCTGCAATAAGACATTTCTACTTGTTTCTCAAGAAAAGAGAGATCATTGAAGAAAACCCGTCACTTACCCTCACCTGCCCCAAAAACGCATCAACCCTACCTGGAGCACTGACAAAAGAAGAAATGCTGCAACTAATTGAATTTCCTTTCAAAAGCGATGAAAAAGGGCTCAGGGATAGAGCCATCATTGAACTTCTCTACAGCAGCGGAGTTCGTGTGGGAGAGCTTGTTTCAGTGAGAATCAAGGATTTGGACAAGAAAAACCGGACCTTAAATGTTTTTGGAAAAGGAAAAAAGCAAAGGTTGCTGCCAGTTACAAAACAGGCCGTCCAATCAATAGACACCTACCTTCTTAAACGTGAAGGGAACAGGGATCCAAACTCTATAATTTTTATGAATCTAAAAGGAAAAGGGCTCACGGAAAGAGGCGTCCAGTACGTCCTTGACCGTATTGCAAGAAGTGCTGGAATTTTTAGAAAAGTCACACCTCACATGCTCAGACACAGTTTTGCTACACATTTTCTTGAAAACGGAATGAACCTGAGATATCTGCAGCATCTTCTTGGACACAGCAACCTTTCGACTACTGAGTTATATACACATCTTTCGATAGATCACCTTAAAAACATCTATAACAAGGCTCATCCGGGCTCTAAAAATAACAGGGGGAAATAATGTTTAAGGGAACAACCATAATTTGTGTGAGAGATAACGAATCTGTTGTGATCGCTGGTGATGGACAAGTCACTCTCGGGCACACTGTTATCAAATCAAACGCCAACAAGATCAGAACATTGGGTGAAGGAAAGATCATTGCAGGATTTGCCGGATCTACATCTGATGCCATTACACTTTTTGAAATATTTGAAGAAAAGCTCAGGAAGTATAACTTTCAGACAAAAAAGGCAGCGGTTGAGCTTTCAAGAGCATGGAGAAAAGACCGTGTGCTTGGAAAACTTGAAGCACTTCTTCTTGTTGCTGATACCGATGTAACGCTTCTGATTTCAGGAAGTGGTGACGTTCTTGAACCGGAAAAGAATATCTTTGCTATCGGATCAGGCGGCAACTACGCTCTTGCCTCTGCCATTGCTCTGATGGAAAACTCGAAACTGGAGGCAAGAAAAATAGCGGAAAAATCGCTGAAGATCGCTTCAGACATATGTATTTATACAAACAGTAAAGTTTCTTTTGAAGAAATAATTTTCAAAGGAGGCAGAAAATGAGCGGACATGAAATAGCCAATCTAACCCCAAAACAGATAGTTAATGAACTGGACAGGTTCATAATTGGTCAGGAAGATGCAAAAAAGGCAGTTGCAGTTGCTCTCAGGAATAGGTGGAGACGCGCTCAGATAAAGGATCCAGTTCTTCAAAAAGAAATTACTCCGAGAAACATCCTCATGTCAGGACCGACTGGAGTTGGAAAGACAGAAATAGCCAAAAGGCTTGCACAGATATCATCAAGTCCGTTCATCAAGGTCGAAGCTACAAAATTCACTGAGGTCGGATATGTCGGAAGGGATGTTGAATCTATGATCAAGGACCTTGTCAAACAGGCCATAAACGAAACAAAAAGAATGGAAGCAGAAAAAGTTAGAAAAAAAGCTGAGAAACTTGCCAAACAGATCGTCCTCACACTTCTAAATGTTCCTGATCCTGAAAAGATCTCACCTGAAACTGAAGATTACGAAGCAAAATTTAAACGACAGGTTGAATATCGGAACAAAATGCTCAAAAAACTTGAAAAAGGAGATCTCAATGAAAAGAAGGTGTCCATAACCGTGAAGTCTAATAACCTTCCTGTTTTTGAGTTTTCAGGTGGTTCCGGAGCTGAAGATATAGATATTTCCGTTAAAGATATGGTGGGGAATCTTTTCCCCAGCTCAAAAAAAGAGAAGAAATTGACAGTTCCTGATGCACTTGACCACATTGTCAAAACTGAATCCGAAAAAATGCTCGATCAGGAAAAAATAATGAGAACCGCACTAATCTGGGCACAGAATGCCGGCATAGTTTTTATTGATGAGATCGATAAAGTGGTCGCAAAAAGCAGTTCCAGAGGACCGGATGTTTCCAGAGAAGGCGTCCAGAGAGACATCCTGCCAATTGTTGAAGGATGTACGGTCAACACCAAGTACGGTCCGGTAAACACCGATCACATTCTCTTTATTGCCGCAGGAGCCTTTCATATGACGAGTCCTGATGATCTCATTCCCGAACTTCAGGGCAGGTTTCCCCTTCAGGCTGAACTAAGATCTCTGTTAAAGGCCGATTTTGTAAAAATTCTGACAGAAACTGAGAACTCGCTGATAATTCAATATTCAGAACTGTTAAAATCTGACGGCGTAACTTTGAAGTTCACACCTAGCGGAATTGACGAAATAGCAGAAATAGCATGCATGCTCAACAATACTGCTCAGGACATCGGTGCAAGAAGACTTCAGACTGCCATGGAAAAACTTCTAGAGGATATTTCTTTTAATGCTCCTCTTTCAGGCAGAAAATCCCTTAAGATTGACAGGAAACACGTGAAAAAGTGGTTCAAGACATCAAAGAATAATGAGAACTTGGGTAATTATATTCTCTAAAAGCATAAAAATAGAGTATAAAACTTGAGATTATAACGTTTTTACTCTAACATCACCAATGAGTAAATGTACTAAACGGAGCAGAAATGACAGTTATCGGTATAGATTTGGGAACAACAAATTCCTGCGTTGCTGTTATGAGAAATAATCAGACGGAGGTCATTAAGGACGCCGGTGGAAGGAATACCATTCCTTCAATTGTAAGTTTTATAAAAAATGATGAGTCTGGTAATCTTGAAAAACTATGCGGACATGCAGCATATCAGCAGATGCTTATAAACACAGAAAACACAGTTTACTGTGTGAAAAGATTAATGGGACATAGTTTTAAAAGCCCCGTTGTTTCACAGCTTCTGCCAACACTTTCATACAAGGTCATGCCCAGTGATAAAGGTGATGGACTATCACTGTTTATCCCGGCAATGGAAAAAACTTATTCGGCAGAGGAAATATCATCGTTCATTCTTACTGAACTAAGAAGTATTGCTGAAAAATATCTTGGAGAAACAGTTACAAAAGCTGTGATAACCGTTCCCGCCTACTTTAACAACAAGCAACGTCAGGCAACTAAAGATTCAGCACTGATAGCCGGTATTGATGTCCTGAGAATTATAAACGAACCTACTGCGGCGGCTCTTGCTTACGGGTTTTCTCAGGGAACGGAAGAGGAAAAACTTCTGGCTGTTTTTGACTTCGGCGGTGGCACTTTTGATATTACCCTCATGGAGGTTTCCGACGGAACTTTCAATGTAATTGCAACAGCTGGGAACACATTTCTCGGTGGAGAAGACATAACAAATTCACTTTTTGAGCGTTTTCTTGAAGACCTTGCAGAAAACTATGGTGTTACCGATCTTGATGACAATCTGATTCTTCAGAGACTCAGGGATTATGCTGAAACAGCAAAGAAAAATCTTACTATTCAGACAAAAACTACCATAGAAATCCCATATCTGAAGGAAGTTGATGGAGACTTCATACACTACAAAACAGAAATATCAAGAGAGACTCTTGAAGAACTCGCAACACCATATCTTGACAAAGCTATAAAGACATTTGAGAGAACTCTGGAAGAAGTTCATCTTGAAGCTAAGGCTCTTTCGGGAATTATTCTGATAGGCGGCCAGACAAGAATGCCTCTTATTCAGACACGTCTTAGTGATTTCTGTTCCGAAGTTCCGATTCTCAAGAACATAAACCCTGACGAAACAGTTGCAATAGGCGCAGCTATTCAGGGACAGATGCTTGATCAGGATTCAAGATCAGAAGATGATGTTGACATGCTTCTTCTTGATGTTACTCCGCACAATCTGGGAATCGCTGTCGGCAAGAACATGCTCTACACGCTCATCCCTAAAAACTCAACTGTTCCTACCTCTGTTGATGACATCTTTGTTACATCAAGAGACGATCAGGATAAGGCAAAGATACTTCTTCTTCAGGGCGACTCTCTGGTAGCTTCTGAAAATGAGATCCTCGGAGAGTTTGAACTTGACGGACTTAGAAAAGCTAAAAGAGGTGAAGTAAAGATAAGGATCACCTATGAAATTGATATAAACGGTATCGTAACAGTTCAGGCAGCTGATATGGATACAGGTGCATTTCAAAAAATCACTGTAGCATCAACAGGCAACCTTTCACAGGATGAGCTTTCTCAAAAGATAGAGGAAAATTCCGATTATTATCTTGAACTTGCAGAAAAAACGATGATCGAGGAAATGGTCGGAAGTGTTGAGAACTATCTTTACGATCTTGAAAAAATGAAACCCAAACTTTATCAGATCTTTTCTGATTCAAAAGTCGGTGTTGACAGAATGGATAAGATGGAAACTCTAATATCCGGAACAAAAGCCTATCTTAAAGGTGATAAACTTCAACTTGAAAAACTTCAGGATATTGAAACTAAACTTGATACTCTAAAAGGCACCTATAAAAATCTTATTGATAAAACTGATGATCCAGGTGAAGTCAGCGACTTCTTCTAATTTAACGATGGATGCCTGAACTCAGGTTTTGAAAGCGTTTTCTTTTTCATACAGTACTCAGCAAAAACGTCACTTACGACAAATTGTGTCATTTCAATTTTACTGACATTGTGAAATTCATAATATCCGTTTCCACCCTGCGCAATGTAGGAATCAGTCGCAAAAAGATATTCTTTTTCAGGTTCTACGGGACTTTCATGCCCGTCTTTTACAATTCTGAAATTAACAGCATCTTTATCAACAATATCAAACTTCATTCCGGAAAGATAAGGGAAAGCTCCCTGATGGATTCCTTTTGAAGCTTGATTGATACTTCGTTTAAAGGCTTTCTCAAGTTCTTTTCCTTTTATTTTAAGGATTGCCAGATAGTTAAAAAATGGCAGCACATCATAAATTTCTCCAAGAGTGAGTTTTCCTTTATGCAGAGAGTTTCTAACTCCTCCGGCATTTTGCATAGCAACATCAACTTCTATATTTTTCTCACGAAGTTTCCAGATTATTGCATCAGCAACCATTGGAGCAAGATCGCTACCCTTTTCCCAAGCATGATCCAAGTCTTCAGTTACTATGGCAACTACTTTTTCATATTTCTCCGATGCAGCCTGACGGTAGACGCTCATTTTTGCATCCACAAACTTATTCTCGTCCAATCTTAAGAATTCATTAAAGGGTGACCTTTTATCGGGAAAAGGTAATTTTACATCTTTTCTTATCGGAAAAAAGATCTTGCCAGAATAAGCGATAATCTCTCCGTGAATATCAAACTTGAGATCCAGTTTCCCGACGGCTCTTGCGTGATCCCATGCCTGGACAACAAGAACATCTCTTCCAGCCGGATCTTTTACGATCTGAGGATAGTCGGCAAAAGAAGGAAGACATTTAAGACCCGTATACCCTAGCAGAGTGTGAGAATGACCACCGACGATCACATCGATACCAGCAACATCCTGAGCAAGTTTGATATCATTTTCATATCCAACGTGAGACAGAACAATGATCTGATCAATACTATCCTTTTTGAGACTTTTTATCGTCTTCCTGAGAGTTTCGGCAGGATCTTTAAACAGCACACCGCTTCCCGGAGAAGAAATTGTCGAAGTATCAGGAGTAATCACACCAATAACAGCAGTTTTATGTGGCCAGCTTCCTTTAATGATGTAAGGTTTAACGAATTTAGCCAATTCGAGGTCTTTATCTATCTCAACGTTTACCGCCAAAACTGGAAATTTTGCCTTTTCAAGAAGATTAGCTAGAAATCTGGAACCCTTATCAAACTCGTGATTACCAAGAGCAAGCGCATCAAGACCGGCATCATTCATAAGATCAACATCCGCCTTTCCCTGAAACTCTCTGAAGTATCTTGTTCCCTGGATCAGATCACCAGCATGAAGAAAAAGAGTGTCATTCTTTTCTTTTCTGATTCCGCTAACAACCTGCATGACAGCACCGTATCCACCCAGATTGAACTGATAAGCTTTTGAATTATATTCGCAAAAAACTTTGCTTCCAAAAAGATGTGAGTGAGTGTCATTAACATGTATAATAGTCAAATCACTTGAGCATGAAACCAAAAGTATAGCAGCAACTGCAAAAAGAAATTTTAACATCAGAATCCTCAACAAAGTTGGGACATTTTACTCTTATGGAATTGATTTATCAAGAAGTTAACTAAAACTCCACTTTGTTCCTTCGGGAGTATCTTGAATGAGAATATTTTTCTCAAGAAGAGTGTCTCTTATTTCATCTGCTTTTTCAAAGTTCTTTTCCTTTCTTGCGTCACTTCTCTGAACAATGAGGTCTTCAACTTCGTCTTTTGAAACACCGTATCTGGTAATCTGGAGCTCTTTGATCTCATCAAGGATCTCATTTGGATCTCTCTGAAGTACTCCGAGAACTCTTCCGGCTTCTTTTATCACTTTAAGATATCCTGCACAATGCTCAGGCGTTGGTCTTGTCTTCTTTGAAACCAGTACGTCATTGAGATGTTTAAACAATCCATAAAACGCGGCTACAACTTTTGCGCTGTTAAAGTCATCATTCATTGAAGCTTTAAATTCCTTAATAAATTCAGATGCTTTTTGATTTCTCTCGACTTTGCCGTCTGCCTTTTCGCTAAACTTTTCAAGCATTTTAACAGTGTTATAGAAGTAGCTCAATCTTTTTTCAGTTTCCTTGAGATTTAACATTGAAAAATCAATTGGAGTTCTGTATTGAGTTGAAAGCATAAAGTATCTAAGAACTTCGCTGTGATATTCTTTAAGTGCATCGTCAACAGTGATGAAGTTATGAAGCGATTTACTCATCTTCTCGCCTTCAACTGTCAGAAACCCGTTATGTACCCAGTATTTAACAAAAGGCTTCCCACTCGCTCCTTCTGCCTGTGCAATCTCATTTTCGTGGTGAGGAAAGATAAGATCTCTTCCGCCTGCGTGGATATCAAAACTCTCACCAAGATATTTTGTACTCATTGCGCTACACTCAATATGCCAACCCGGACGACCCATTCCCCACGGACTTTCCCAAGAAGGTTCACCTTCCTTTGAAGCTTTCCACAGTGCGAAATCAAGCGGGTTTTTTTTCAGACTTTCAACTTCAAAACGAGTCCCCGAGATCATATCCTCGATCTTTCTTCCGCTGAGTTTCCCATAACCCTTAAAGTTCTCGACAGCGAAATAAACACTGCCATCTTCCACCGCGTAGGCCATGTTATTCTCAATAAGCTTTTCGATCATTGTGATGATTTCCGCAATATGTTCTGTAGCCTTAGGTTCAACATCGGCTCTTGCAAGTCCAAGCTTATCCATCGCTGTGTAAAATGCCTGGATATTTTCTTCTGTCAGCTCTTTAAAACCGATCTTTCTTTCATTGGCACGAGCTATTATTTTGTCATCAATATCTGTGAAATTTCTTACATAATTAACTTCATAACCCGTGTAGCGAAGATAGTTAACAATAAGATCAACCGCAACTTCTTTTCTTGCGTGTCCTATATGCGGTTTGTCATAAACTGTCATTCCACATGCATAAAAACCGACTTTTTTATCGTTAATGGGAACAAATTCCTCTTTTTTCTCTGTAAGTGTGTTGTAAATTTTCAGCATTTTCCTCTCCATTAAAAAACTCCGATATTTATAGCGCAATAGTGAACAAAGTCAAGATACAAAATTTACATCTCATAATAAAAATTTTAAAAACAATTCAGCTTGTGATAGCGTTATAGAAATGTTGATACTGAAATTGAGGTTTAGAAATGAAAAAGCTGATTCTCATTATTCTTTTACTCGTTGTAAGTTGCACTGACAACAACCACACTGTTACTGTTGTTACAGAAAACGATTCTGCCGCAGAAACTCCGGATAAATACGAAACAGAAAATCTCGATCAAACAGAAGTTGATATTGATGTATCCCAAGATATAGATATCAATGTGGATACTGACCAATTCTTTGAAAACGTGCCTGATCCCGACTATGAACTTCCTGATACAGAATCGGAAATTCCTGACATTGATGAAGTTCCTGATGATCCTGATTTCGAATATCCACCTTCAGAAGATCCACCCATAAACTTGGAGGACATAGATGCTTACTTTTATTCTGACATTTCTTATGATGAAAATATTGCGAACAGGTTTGATCTTTTTGCCGCAAAAAGCACGGAACCGGCTCCTATCGTCATCTTTATTCACGGCGGTGGGTTTACTGCAGGAGACAAGGACGAAGCTTATGGAGCGGCGGGACCCTTTGTGATCAGAGATCTTCTTACAAATGGAATTTCCTATGCAACCATCAACTACCGTCTGCTTGAACAGAATGACAAGGTTGGAGTGATCAAACCACTTAATGACTGCAAGAGAGCTCTCCAGTTCATAAGAAACATCGCAGATCTTTTCAATATTGATAAAACGAAGGTGGGGCTTTACGGTTTTTCAGCAGGCGCCGGAGCCAGCATGTGGATTGGTTTTCAGGATGAACTTGCTGATCCTCAAAACGTTGACCCTGTTTTAAGAGAGTCAACTAGGGTTAATGCTGTCGGAGCTCTTGAAACTCAGGCAACTTATGATCTTGTCCGGTGGGAAACTGAAATTCTTAAACCTTTTGACATCACACTTCAAATGGCGGCAAATCTGGGAATGAAAGATCTAATTCTTTCTTTTTACGGAATATCAACGCTAGATGAACTTTATACTCCTGAAACTGAGAACTATCGCAACAAAGTCGACATGCTTGATCTCATCTCAGAGGACGATCCAGAAATGTACGTAAGTAACGCTTACGACAATGCAGGAAAACCAACAGATCTTTATGGCTTACTCCATCACCCTAATCACGCTAAAGCTGTTATGGATAAAGCCGATGAAATTGGGGCAGATGGCCTTTTCTTTATTGATGCGCTGGGAATAGCTGATCCGACAAATGAACTTTTAATTCAATTTATGATCAGAAAACTGAAGTAGTTTTAAGTCGGAACTTTTATCTTTTCAAGAACATTTAAAACAGCCGTTTCACCTGAAACACCTGTGACATAGGCGGAACTATCAAGAATAAGTCGGTGGGCAAGAACATCGACCGTGTTTTCAAGAATATCATCAGGAACAATATACTTGCGGCCTTCCATCGCCGCACTTACCTGAGCTATCTTCATCAGGTTAAGAGATGCTCTGGGACTTGCTCCGACTTTAATGCCTTCCGCTCTTCTTGTTGCATTGACAACTTCAACGATAAATTGTTTAAGCTCTCCACTTACTTCAATTTTATCAATTTCCTTCATTGCTTCAACAACTTTCTCGGCATTTACAACCGGCTTGAGATTTTCAAAAGCCTCAAGAAAGCCGTTTCCTTCAAGTATCTTTATTTCATCTTCAATTGAAACATAACCAAGAGAAAGTTTCATTGTAAAACGATCCATCTGAGATTCAGGAAGAGTATAAGTTCCCTTTGATTCTACATTGTTCTGAGTCGCTATCACAAAAAAAGGTTTTTTAAGAATGAATTGCCCGGAATCTGTGCTCACCTGTCCTTCACCCATAGCTTCTAGAAGTGCAGATTGAGTCCTTGGAGAAGCTCTATTTATCTCATCTGCAAGAATTATATTTGAAAAAATGGGCCCATTCCTGAACTCGAAATTTGCAGTGTTCTGATTATATATCGAAACACCTGTGATATCTGCCGGCATAAGGTCCGGAGTAAACTGAATTCTTGAAAAACCCATATCAAGTGACTTTGCCAAAGCCTTTGCAAGCGTTGTCTTTCCAGTTCCGGGAACATCCTCAAGAAGCAGATGCCCACCTGAAAAAAAAGTTAGAACAGACTTTTTCAGAGTAGACTTTGCACCTTTAAGCAAAATTGCAGTGTTTTCTTTAACATCATTAAGAATTTTTCTGAGTTCAGAACTCTCCATCAACTTCTCCATATTCAGACAACAAGACCGCGATATTTTAATTTATTAGGGTAAAAGAGTAAAGGATTGTTTTTTGAGTAATAATTCTTAAATCTTATTCACCCTTTTAATCATATCTGCAACTTCTATATCCATTTTGGAAAATGCAAACCATTTTTTTCCGAGATCTTTTAACGATGCACCAAAATGGTATAGATGTTTTTCATCAATTATCATGAATCGGTCATGGGAATTTTTAAATTTTATAATTTCTGCGGACGGAAACTGCTCGTTGAACTTCTTTACATCAAGAATCTTCTTTTCTTCCAGATTTTTTGTCAGAATCTTGAGAGTTACTCCTTTTTTGCGCTTTGAGAAAAAAGTTAAAACTGTGTCATCAATAAAGTTATCGATAAGAATAATAGACTTTTCAGCTGTTCGTACAACATCAGATAAAAATTTATATGCTTCAAAAACCTGACCATCAAAAAATATACCTTGTTTTGGTTTTAATTCTTTTGATTCAAGTGCCTTGAAGACTTTCTCAAAATTATCATCTGTTTTCATTTTGTATTCAAGCTGTTTTTGCTCAATATTTTCGAATCTTTCAAAGATTTTCGAAGTTTCTTTAATATATTGCTTCAATGCAACAAAAGACTTTACAATACTTATACTTACCATCACAGAAGTATCACTTTTCAAAATATTTGAGAGCATTAGAACACCATATTCACTGAAAACTCTTGGGAGATATTTTTTATGTTTTCCACGATTTTTTTCTAAGGTCGCAAAATGCGACCTTGAACAGTTTTCATATTCTGTTTTTGTTAAAATAAAGCTGAATTTAACAACTTTCAGATTAAATTAATTCGGAATTGAGATATCTACTTCTTATAAAAAAGCACAAATCCTGCAACGCCACCATAGATAGTGGTAAGATAAGGATTCGATGTCATCGGACATCCGTTGGTACATCCGTAAAAATGATAGAAAAGATATCCTGCAACTATTCCTACAACTGCGGCAATGCTCGGAACAATAAATTTCTTTTTCAGCATAAGGATCCATCCTCACAATATTTTCCATGCTCGGCTTCACTTTCAACAACAGCTCTTAGAACAGGTTCCATCTGCGAACCGACCAGGCGGTCTATTTCTTTCCCGTTAACTGTGACAAGAAGTGTAGGAACAATTCCAACTTCGTAGTAATCTGTCGTCTGCATATCCTTTGTCACATCAACAAACTCAAAACTCACTTTATCAGAATACTCAACTCTCAGCAAATTCAAGATCTTCTTCTGTTTAACACAAGCTCCACAACCGGGAGATGAAAATGAAACTATCTGTACTTTTCCATTCTTTACAGATTCCGGCAACTCTTTTCTCTTTTCATCAAAATTGTAGTTTGCAACAAAAAGTAAAGCCACGACAGCAATTGCCACCGCAGCTTTGAGAAAGCTTTGAGCCTTCATTTTACTGCCTCATTAACAACAGAGACAAGTGCGTTTTCGCTCTGAAGTCCGACAAACTGTTTTACCAGCTTTCCATCAGAAAAGAGTATCAGTGTAGGAATACTTCTAATTCCAAATTTTGCAGCTACACCAGGGTGATCATCGACATTTACAGAAGCAATTTTAGCCTTATCGCCAACTTTGGACTCAACCTTCTCAAGTACAGGTGTCTGCATTCTGCAAGGTCCGCACCATGGTGCGTGAAAATCAACAAGTGTTACGCCTTTAGCAATTGAAGTTTCAAAGTTGCTGTCATTAAGTTCATGTGTCATAATTCTCTCCATATTAATAAAATCAAATAACCACGGACAGCTTTCTTAATACAAAAAGCGTGCCATAATAAAGCACCTGAAACCCTGCTTTGACAAATAACTTGCATTAACTTAACAAATTATGTTATGTTAACTTCGCTATGTTAATTAACTTGAGGACAGTATGAGAAGATCAGTTCTTATTGACAAACTCCCATGCGGAGTCTTTGTTACAGATGAAGATTTTAACGTGCACTATGTAAACGATACTATGCTGAAAATGTCCGGAATATCCAGATCATTAGTGTCAAGAAGGGGGATCTATGCATTTTCTTTCAGGCGTTCTGACGGAGAGCTCATGAAACCTGAAGACAGCGACTGCCTTTGCACAAAAGGGAAAAAAGTTATTCAGAGACACCTGTATCTTACGAGTGGCGACAAAATTATTCCCATCTTCGTTTCAGGAATAAAAACAGAAATTGAAAAGGTGGAAAACGCCATTCTTTTTTCTGTCACTGACCTTACGAGACTTGAAGGCTGCAACATCCTCCCTTCCACTGAAACTGAAAGAAAAAAATTTCACAATATTGTGGGAAATAGTAAGCCTATGAAAGAGCTCTTCAGACAGATAGAGTTTGCAGCCGACAGCGATGTGAGCGTTCTAATTCTCGGGGAAAGCGGAACCGGCAAAGAACTTGTTGCATCTGCAATTCATAGAGAATCACTAAGAAGAAAAGAATCATTTATAAGAGTCAACTGCTCATCTCTTGTCGAAAATCTGCTTGAAAGTGAACTTTTCGGCCATGTGAAAGGCTCCTTCACCGGGGCGATAAACGATAGAGCCGGAAAATTTGAAGCGGCAAACGGAGGAACTCTTTTTCTAGATGAGATCGGAGATATTTCAGCATCGACCCAGGTTAAACTGTTAAGAGCCATTCAGGAAAAAGTCATAACCAGAGTCGGAGAAAATACTGAAAGAAAAGTCGACATCAGACTAATAACAGCAACAAACAGAAATCTTAAGGAAATGGTAATGGATGGCACTTTCAGAGAAGATCTCTTTTTCAGACTCAATGTTTTTCCAATTAAAACGGGGCCTCTTCGTGACAGAGGATCAGATGTTTTTCTTATTACAAAACACCTCATTGAAAAGTTTAACACCCACTATGGACGATTTATCACAGGGATAAGCAGAAATGCAATGGAGATACTTGTTGGGTACAACTGGCCGGGAAATGTCAGGGAACTTGAAAACGCCATCGAACACGCCTTTGTTCTGCGACGTGAAGGTGAAATTGAGATTGATGATCTGCCAAAAGAAATTGTCTATAATAACGTTTCCGTTCCAATTACCCGTAACGACCCTAAGATATTGAAGGACAAGTACGCAAGAGCTCCCATTGATCAAAATGAACTTGAAGAGCTTCTTACAAAATATGGACAAAGCAGAAAAATGGTTGCAGAACATCTTGGAATCAGCACCGTGGCACTCTGGAGAAAAATGAAGAAATTCAATATGTTGGAGAACTAATAATGAAACCTGGAAACTATATTAGATCCTTCTTAAAACCTGACCATCCTTTTTTAACCGAGCTTGAAATGTCCAACAGTGGAAGAAACGACATTCAACCCCCAGTTAAGTTTGAAACTGCAAAACTGCTCGCACTTTTAATACAGTTTTCAAATGCTCAGAATGTTCTTGAACTTGGAACTTCAAATGGATATTCAACCATCTGGCTTGCAAACGCACTTGAAAAAACTGGCGGAAAAATTGTGACAATAGAAAGCAAGGACAGACTTTATGATGAAGCCGTTATCAACATTGAAAAAGCTGGATTCTCAAGCAGTTGCAAACTGATTTTCGGTGATGCCGAAGATGAAGCTCAAAAACTTCTTGATGAAAAAAAACAGTTTGACATCATCTTTCAGGATTGTGGAAAATATCTTTATCCCAAAATGCTTGAAACAACGGTGAAACTCCTTAGAAAAGGTGGAATAATTGTCGCTGACGACACTCTATTTAAAGTAAATGACAATATCCGTGAAAATCTCGGAAAACATACCGACGAATATAACAAAGCCGTCTTTTCTCACCCTGAACTTTATTCAACGATAATTCAGATAGGTCACGGATTGACAGTAAGTTTGAAAATTTAGGTCTCGTAAGGCTCCAGATGAACTATAACATCTAAAACGTCGGGACCATTTTCAACTAGCTTTCTTCTAACTTTGCGACTGATATCATGACCTTCTCTGACTGTGAATTCCGGATTGACAAGAATGTGAAGATCGACCTGAATTCCGTTCCCGAAAAATCTTGTTCTACATTTATGGACATCATCAACACCTTCAACACTCAGAGCGAGGCTTTCAAGTAAATTACATACATCCTTTTCTACAGACACATCCGTAAGTTCTCTCAGCGCTTTCCAGGAAATTTTATAGGCGGCATGGAGAATAAAAAGACAGACTATGATCGCTCCAATATTATCCACATAACCAATTCCCGGATAGATCTTTGAAACTATTACCGCTACAGCTACAGGAATCGAACTCATTGCATCTGAGCGATGATGCCAGGCATTTGCAAGCATTGCTGAAGATTTTATTTTCTTTCCAACCGAGTCATTCCAACGGTATAGAATTTCTTTTATAATAATTGACACAACCGCCGCAACAAAGGCGATCATTCCCGGAACTGAATCAGACTTCTCGCCAAAAGAAACAACAGCATTGTATCCCATTCCCAGAGCAACAGCAACAAGAAGAACTCCAATAAAAACAGTAACAGCAGTCTCTATTCTTCCGTGACCATAAGGATGATCATCGTCCGGCGGTGCAGACCAGTAAGTTGAACCAACTATGACAGCAACATCTGTTATCGAATCCGAAGCACTGTGAATTCCATCCGCAAAAACGGCCTGACTATTACCAAAGTATCCCGCCAGCATCTTTAATGCGGAGAGAACAATGTTCACAACAAGTCCCCACAAAGTGACCTTTTTTACAATCTTTACAGACGAATTAATACTACACATTTCCTGTTCCATAACTCACCTAGAAATCTATTGGACAGACATCCGAGGTCTCTGAATCACACTCGATTTTCACTCCGGCTTTTTTTGCCATATCTGAATACTGTTTCACACCTCTGATATAAACTTTATCCGGGTTATATCTTTTAAATGAATACTCACTCCCTTTCTTAGCATACTTATGTTTTACAAGATAGTTTGCAATTGAAAAGATCGCATCTTCCATCTTAAAAAGGTCTATTTTTCCATCACCATCCCCGTCCATTGCAAATCTCATTGATGCCGGCATAAACTGAGGAAATCCTATCGCCCCGGCCCATGAACCTTTAACTTCAGCTGGATCAAAATTTTTCTTTTTTGACTGATTTAACAAGGCTGCGAGATTACCTAGAGCATTTTTCTCCAGTTTTTTTGCCCTTTTTTCTGCTTTCGGTCTGTTCATTGCACCTTTCTTTTTAAAAACACCTTCTTTTTCAAAGACATTCATATACTCTTTCCACAGAAAGTACTGACCGATAAAAATTTGAATAATTCTCTGATCTCCGGTCAATTCTCCAAGCTTGCTCTCCCAGTTAAGAATTGCAATTATGTCAGCAGGATGAACTTTAAATTTCTTATCAACTGCCTCAAATGTTTTTTCATACTTCCTGAAAAATTCAACACCTTTTGCAACCGTCTTTTCATTTACCAGCTTAGGAACAAAATCTTCGTGTTGAGCCTTCTGTTTTTTATGTGAAAGCGGAGTAAGTATGAATCTCAGATTGTTTTCTGTCTGTTTATCCATCACTGCAACTTTCGAAGAACTAAACAGTTTTTTCAGTTCAGCTTTGCCATAGCTTTTTTTCACAAGTTTGTAGAGTCTGTTAAACTTCTGAGGATATTTTTCAGGAATTCCTTTCTGTCCGAAAATAGGCAACATAAAAAAAAGTATCAAAAGAATAAAAAACTTTCTCATGAAACACTTCCTAAAAGATAAAAGTTATCGCATCCAAAAACCTGTTTATACTTATCAATCATTGAAATATCCAGATTCACTGACTTTTCAAGCAAAGCAAAATCATTTCCACCAAAATCAATTTTTGCCTTAAGCGGAACTTTAGGAAAGTTCGCATTGCTGTTAAGCAGATACTTCTTTATATTCCATCCACTACTCACAAAATCATTTCCATTTATCTCAAGAACTGCACGGAGATTAAGATTAGAATTCTCTTCCCTCATCATTGCGATAAATTCAGGAATAGTTTTTACATCCTTTTCAAGATCATCTATCTGAAGCATCACCTTTTCTATCTTTTGCTCCTCCTTGTTCCAAACTGACCGGACTCTTGCCTTAAAGATCAGCGGAACCTTGGAATCAAGTTTGGCAACATGCGGGTTTGTCATCGGATTGTGGATCCTGTTTATCGCGAACTCAATCGCAGAGTCATAACTTTCTATCACCCCTTTAAGATAGTATGTTCCATCACGACCTTTCGCAGGTTTAATATCTGTTGTAATAATTCCTGCAACCCACTTGTAGCTCCTTCTGCCTCGACCATATCCGCCACCTGCTTCACCTGAAACAATAATGTCCTCAAGGCGCTCAAATCCCATTCCCACAAAGTCCTTTTTAAACAGTTTTGCCGGATGGTTAGAAAGATAAATACCAAGAACCTGTCTTTCCTGAGCAAGCGATTCAAAGATACTAATTTCTTCAATTTTATCAGAAAGTTCAACAAACTGATCGTCTGTCATATTTGTCTGTGTCTTTTCATTGGAAGCATTGGAAAAAGCATCAAAAAGACTTATCTGTCCACTTTCTCTATCCGCCTGCATTTTTTCACCTTCTTTAAGAACATCAGGCATTATTGAAAGGAGTGTACCTCTGTTCTTTCCGGTAAAATCAAAAGCACCAGCCTTTATCAGAAACTCTACCGTTCTCGAGTTAACTTTTGAACTGTTTATTCTCCCGGCAAAGTCAATGAGAGATTCAAAATGACCATTTTCTTCCCTTTCGCGAATTATCTCTTCTATCGGTCCTTCTCCAACGTTCTTTATTGCACCGAAACCGAATCTGATAGAGCTTTCTTCAATACTGAAAGAATAGCTGCTATGGTTTATATCAGGTGGATAAACGTCAATTCCCATGGATTTGGCATCACTGATATAACTAAAAACCTTCTCACTATTGCCAGACTCTGAAGAGATCAGCGCTGCAAAAAATTCATTCGGATAATGAGTTTTCAAATATGCTGTCTGGTAGGAAATATATCCGTAACATGCAGCATGGGATTTATTAAAACCGTAGCTGGCGAACTTTTCCATGTGATCAAAAACCTTTACAGCAGTCTTTTCCGCCACACCTTTTTCCTTAGCTCCGTCAATGAACTGGATCTTCATAGAC